>CEPW01128082.1_pt1 | contig 15094 bp, 12 predicted proteins | sample 356211 | NCBI WGS metagenome assembly CEPW01 (sample SAMEA2620021, study PRJEB7988) | marine metagenome | biome: marine biome (ENVO:00000447); feature: deep chlorophyll maximum layer (ENVO:xxxxxxxx); material: "saline water (ENVO:00002010), including plankton (ENVO:xxxxxxxx)" | depth 25 m
TGTTCAAGTTAGACAGGCAGTACGGGTGAATGGATTGACCGAGATCGCATTAACTAAGCTTGATGTCTTAAATAACATTGACCAAATTTCTGTTTGCGTTGCATACACATCAAACAGTGAGACCATAAAAGAAATGCCAGCTAGCCTAACAGCCTACAGAAATGCGGAGCCTGTCTATGAAGTTTTGCCTGGGTGGCAAGATTTACCTGATTCTGTATGGGAAAAAGGTTATGCAGCATTGCCTTCTGAGCTTCAACATTACGTTTCATTCATTGAAGATGAAGTTGGGTGCCCAATAAAAATTGTATCTGTGGGACCCCAGCGGCATGAAACAATTATCAGATAATCATTTGAATTGATTGAGAGGGAATTTTCTTAATGACCTTTACCAAAGAAATCGTTGATCTCAGCAATCTAGATACTGATCAAATTAGTTCAAAATTAAAGGAACTGAACATTCCACTGACTCCAGAAGAAGCGCTTAAAATACAAAATGAAATGCTTGGACGGGCACCTTCGTTACCTGAGTTAGTATTATTTTCTATTCAAGGATCTGAGCATTGCAGCTATAAAAGTAGCAGAACTCACCTTAAGCAATTTGTTACAGATAGCCCCGATGTAGTTCTAGGTGCAAAAGAGGACGCAGGGGTTGTAGCTGTTGCAACCGATAAGCAGGGAAAAAGATGGTGCATTGTTATGAGCCACGAGAGCCACAACCATCCCTCACAAATCGTACCCTATGAAGGAGCAGCAACAGGCGTGGGTGGTAACGTTCGCGATGTTATGTGTATGGGTGCGGAAGTTATTGCATGTACGGATTCTTTTCGATTTGGGAACATAGATAATGCAAAAACAAAATGGATAAACGACGGTGTTGTGTCAGGTATTGCCGGATACGGTAATCCGTTGGGTGTTCCCAATATTGGTGGTGACATTTACTATCACAATGATTACAATGAAAATTGTTTGGTAACACTGGTAACACTGGGAATTGTCAAAGAGGACCATATAATTCATTCCTACGCACCAGAGAATGCAAATGGTTATGATCTAGTTCTTGTTGGAAAACCTACCGATAATAGTGGTTTTGGAGGTGCAAGCTTTGCCTCTTTAGAGCTCGAAGAAGATAAGAAAGATCAAAACAAAGGGGCTGTCCAAGAACCTAACGCTTTTCTAGAAAGACACCTTTTAAAATCGTCCTATGCATTATTTAAGAAAATTAAAGACATGGACATGCTGGATAAAGTAGGGTTCAAGGATCTTGGTGCAGGTGGTGTTGCTTGTGCAAGCGTGGAGCTAGCAGAAACATCTGGTTATGGATCTGAGGTGTGGCTAGATAATGTTCATACGAGTATGGAAAATTTACACTCATCTGTCTATTTATGCAGTGAAACGCAAGAAAGATTTATGTGGGTATGTCCGCCAGATCTTACAGGTCAGATTTTAGATCACTATAATAATATATACGATCTTCCATCGGTGAGCGAGGGCGCTATGGCGAGCGTGATTGGTAAGATTCGTGATGATGGAAAATATATTGTTCACTATAAAAACGAAGTGATTGTAGATGCTGAGGCAAAACAAGTGACCAAAGGATTTCTCTACGATAGAAAGTATTCTCCAGTATCAAAAGAAACAGATGATCCGAAAATCGTTAATATAAATGATTTTAACCAAGTCTGTCTTCAGCTACTATCGCATGAAAATATAGCCAGTAAAAAGGTTATTTATGATAAGTATGATAAGCAGGTACAAGGCCGTACGGTGTTTGAATCAGGAGAGGCTGACTGTGGACTTTTAGCCCCCTTTAATTCTGATGAGTTTCCAAATGAAATTAGGAAAACAGGCATTGCTCTTTCTACGGATCACAACCCCCTTTATGGAAAAGTCGATCCTTATTGGGCTGGGGTTAATGCTGTTGTTGAATCTATGCGAAACGTTGCTTCCATCGGTGCAACCCCCCATGCTCTTACAGATTGTTTATGTTTTGGGAACCCTGAGAAAGAAAGTCAAATGTGGGAGTTTGTGGAAAGCGTAAAAGGTATTTCAGATGCTTGCAAATCACTTACCTTAAAGCACAGCCCAAACGACCCTACACCAATCATAGCAGGTAATGTAAGCTTTTATAATGAATCAAGAAACGGGGCAATCCCCCCAAGTCCTATCGTAAGCTGTCTTGGAAAGATAGATGACATAAACAATGCTATCGGGATGTCGTTTATATCCCCAAATTCTACTATTATTTTGATTGGAAAGAGAAAGAACGAACTAGGGGGGTCAGCGTACTATCACCTGTTTAATGAATTAGGTAATAGCATTCCTAAACCAGACCTATCTGAAGTTAAAAATCAAATCTTCGCATTGACAGATTGTATTGGCAGTGGGCTTGTTTTATCGTGTCATGATATTTCAGATGGGGGCATAGCAGTAGCGCTTGCTGAAATGTCATTTAGAAATGGCCTGGGTTGTGATGTTAAAATAGAGAGCGACCTTGAAGATGGTGCTGTATTGTTTTCTGAGACAGGAGGCTTTATTCTAGAAATTAGGAACGAAGATTTTGGTAATGTTGAGAGTTGTTTTCAAAAGTACGGTCTTGAATGTTTTAATATTGGATCAACAATTGAAGGGGAAATAAAAATTAACAATGCAATAAGCTTATCTACCCAACAAGCATTTCAAGCTTGGTCAGATGGTCTTAGCTCAAAATTATAATGGGGTTATTTTGAATAAAATAGATTATAAATCAGCTGGTGTTGATATTGACGCTGGAAATGAGGCTGTAGAAAAAATAAAAGACAAAGTAAGCTCAACCTTTACGAACAATGTATTAACTGGATTGGGTGGTTTTGGATCATTGTTTAGTATTAAGGATGTTGTTTCTGAATACAAAGATCCTATAATCGTCCAAAGCATAGATGGGGTTGGAACAAAAACTATCGTTGCACGAAAAATGAGAAAATTCGATACAATTGGTATTGATTTGCTTAGTGCCGCTGCAAATGATATTATTGTTTTGGGCGCCAAGCCTCTTACATTTTTGGATTATATCGCAAATGACAAACTGAATCCTGACGTTATAGAACAAATTGTAACGGGTATGGCAAAAGCCTGTAAAGAAACAGGGGTTAGTCTTGTTGGTGGTGAGACTGCTGAAATGCCGGATACATACCTTCCTGGGGAGCATGATCTTGTTGGTGTGATAACTGGGATTGTAGATAGAGATAAAATAATTGATGGAAGAACAATAAAGCCAAATGATATCATTATTGGTTTGCCATCAAGTGGTTTGCACACAAACGGATACTCCTTAGCTAGAAAACTGTTTTTCAATACTGCGAAATATAATGTAGATCAATACATCGAGACCTTAGGAGCAACTGTAGGAGAAGCGCTGCTTGAGCCTCATATAAACTACACAAACCACATAGGAAAAATACTGGAGCTTGATGTCGAAATAAAAGGGGTTGCTCATATCACTGGAGGTGGATTGGTTGAAAACTTGCCCAGAATATTGCCATCGAATTGCAGTGTGAATATAAATAAGGGTAGTTGGCCGATATTACCAATCTTCTCACTTATGCAGGATATAGGATCTATTGATGAGGGTGAAATGTTTCGTGCGTTCAATATGGGAATAGGGATGACGATTGTGATTGATAGTCATTCAAAAGAACAAGTTTTTGACGCCCTGTCAGATTTTACCACCCCCTACGAAATAGGATCAGTATGCTCAGGTAGATGTGAGGTAGCAATTGTATAATATAGGCATAGTTCAATTTCCTGGATCTAACACAGAGCGAGAAACATACATGTCCTGTTTGCGAACAGGGATGAATCCTGTTGAGGTATTATGGAATGACTCTAAAGATAAATTGTCAGACTTAGATGGTTTTATAATCGTAGGTGGATTTTCGTACGAAGATAGGTCGCGAGCTGGTATTATAGCTGCGCTAGACCCAATAATGGATCAGATAAAGGTTGAAGCTGAAAAGGGGAAGCCTATTCTAGGTATTTGTAATGGTGCTCAGGTGCTTGTAGAAAGTGGTCTTGTTCCAGGTCTAGAAAATTACAGCACGGGTATGGCTCTAGCTGATAACAAAAGGATATCCAACGGACAAGTAGTAGGCGTTGGGTATTATAATACCTGGACACACCTTAAAAGAAAATCCCCAGCTGACCGTTGCGCCTTTACAAGACATTTGAGCCCATCAGATTTATTACATATTCCACTTGCCCATGGCGAAGGAAGATTTATAGTTCCTGAAGAGTTGCTGAATGAACTTGAAAGAAATGAACAAATATCTCTCCAATATGCAGATCAATCGGGTAGGGTGATAGATGAGTTTCCAGTAAATCCAAACGGATCAATCAATAATATCGCTGCAATATGTAACAGTGCTGGTAATGTTATGGCAATGATGCCTCACCCTGAACGAACTAAAAATGGTGATGCTATTTTTACATCAATGCGCGAATATATTGAAAAAGGAAATCCTATCATAAGCCAAAAAATATCATATTCCCCAGAATTAAAGAGTCCTCTTAAATTCGAACTTGATGCGAATTCAGTCGAGTGGATAGTAGATTTGGTTATTTCTGACAATGATGCTAAATCCGTAAACAATGCCCTTATACGCTTAGGGTATGATGTGAATGTTACGAGACAAGTCCATTGGGAGATTAATCTAGATAATGTTTTAGAGGAAACATTGGAAAAGATCAGCTTATCAGGAGAAATTTTCAATTCAAATAAAGAATACATTGTCGATAAACGCAATGATTACGATGCATCTTTTCTTGTAAGGCCGGTGGATGACATCCATGGAAGAGCGAAGTACGAGTCACTTACCGAACGATTCAACATTGATGAAATTTCTTACATAAAGCGCGGAGTAATATGGAATGTAAATGTTAATAGCGGTAATTTAGATAATGTAATTAATTCAATTTTAACAACTAACATATTTTTAAATCCTCATTGCTATGAATACTTTAGAATCAACTGACAAATATAAAGAGTCGATAAAAGGCTCACTAGATAATACATTAACCAACACTGAACTAGTTGCCAAATCAAAGAAGACGGGTAAAGTTCGCGATCAATATGACCTTGGAGAAAAGCTTGCGCTAATAACCACAGACCGTCAAAGCGCATTTGATAGGGTTTTAGCATCAATACCTTTTAAGGGTCAGGTTCTCAACCTAACAAGCGCATGGTGGTTTGATCAAACAAAGGATATTATTCAAAATCACGTTTTGAGTATTCCAGATCCAAATGTGACTATTGCAAAAAAATGTGATGTTTTCCCTATTGAGTTTGTAGTTCGCGGATACATAACCGGTAGCACCAGTACATCTTTATGGACGGTCTATAATAATGGTGATAGAGAATATTGTGGAAACGCCCTACCGGAAGGGCTTAAAAAAAATCAAAAACTTGATGAAAATATGATTACGCCAACAACAAAAGACGAAAATCATGACATGCCAATTTCTCCAGAAGCAATTGTGAATGATGGCTGGATGACCAGCGAAGACTGGAACTTTTGCAGTCAAAAGGCAATGCAACTTTTTGATTTTGGTCAAAGGACAGCCCTTGAAAATGGCATGATATTAGTAGATACTAAATATGAAATGGGAAAGGACAGTGATGGTAATATTGTATTGATCGATGAGATCCATACACCAGACTCTAGTAGGTATTGGATTGCCGATACCTATCAAGAGAGAATTGAAAATGACAAAGAGCCACAAAATATTGATAAGGAATTCTTAAGGCTTTGGTTTGTAGATAATTGCGATCCATATAATGACGAAACGCTTCCTGACGCACCTAAGGATCTAGTTGTAGAGCTATCAAAGCGCTATATTTATCTTTATGAGACCATCACAGGAAAATCATTTCCATTTCCTGATGAGAATATTCCAGTTAACGAAAGAATTAAAAATAACTTGAAGGATCAATTATGAAAGCCGTATTAATAATGGGCTCTACATTTGATGAGCCGCATGCAAAGAAGATAACCGATAAGCTTGATGATTATGGTATTTCATGGGAGCAACATGCAGCGTCTGCTCACAAGCAACCTCTAAAGGTTTTAGAGATTTTAAAAAACAACGAATCCGAGAAAGATCTCGTGTATATTACTATTGCTGGAAGGTCAAACGCGCTTTCCGGTTTTGTTGCAGCAAATTCAGAGTTTCCAACGATTGGATGTCCCCCTTTTTCAGATAAAGCAGACATGCTTGTGAACATACATTCAACACTTCAAATGCCAAGCAATACACCGGTACTAACCGTTATTGATCCTGGAAATTGCGCCTTAGCGGTTAAGCGAATATTTGGTGTATAATAACTAAACAATACTTAATTAAATAGGGAGAGTGTGAAGGAAACGATTTCACCACTTGATGGTCGCTATGCTCCGCAATTAGCAGTCCTATTACCATATTTTAGCGAAGCTGCGCTCATGCGCTATCGCGTTATGGTAGAGGTTGAATATTTAATTACTCTCTCAAAGGAAAAGTCTTTTTTAGGAGTTAAACCATTTCCCAAAACCCGCGAAAAGAAATATCGCGATTTGTATTTGAAGTTTGATGCTAAAGCTGCCAGGCGAATCAAACAGATTGAAAAAAAGACAAACCATGACGTTAAAGCTGTTGAATATTATCTTCGAGAAAAAATAGATAAAAAACTTCACCCATGGATTCATTTTGCACTTACTTCAGAAGACGTCAATAATTTATCTTATTCGTTAATGTGGAAAGATGCCACAAAAAAAGTTTTTCTTCCATTATTGCTATCTCTTGTTTCTGAGTTAAAGAAACTATCAAGACGATACGCTAGCTATCCAATGCTCTCAATGACTCATGGACAGTCTGCAACGCCTACAACTTTTGGCAAAGAGATAGCTGTCTTCGTAAACAGATTGGGTAGGCAATATGAGCAAGTTAAAGCGCAGTCGTTTCTTGGAAAGTTTGGTGGTGCAACCGGAACTTGGTCAACACATGTTGTTTCGTATCCTAAAGTTAACTGGTTACGATTTGCGAATACTTTCATTAAAAAAATGGGATTAGAGCCTAATCTTGTTACAACTCAAATAGAGCCCCATGATTCATTGTCAGAGAGCTATCATCAACTCATCAGAATAAACACAATTTTAATTGATTTAAGTCATGATTTTTGGTATTACATATCCAGAGGTATATTAGAGCAAAAGCGAATTAAGGATGAGGTAGGTTCTTCTGCGATGCCCCACAAAATTAATCCTATTCAATTTGAAAATGCTGAGGGGAATCTAGGTATATCAACTGCGCTTTTAAATCACCTGTCAACTAAGCTTCCTGTTTCAAGAATGCAAAGAGATTTAAGTGATTCCACGGCATTGAGGAATCAAGGAGTTGCAATGGGACACACTGTTTTATCTATTAAAAATATTATCAATGGTCTTAAAAGAATAAAGGTTAACAAAACCAACCTATACAATGAACTTGACAGTCACTGGGAGGTGCTTGCAGAGGGAGTGCAAACTATATTAAGAAAATCGGGAAACGATTCAGCATATGAAAAACTCAAGGAATTGACGCGCGGGCACAAGGTTGATAAAGAGTTGCTTTCAGCGTTTATTGAAGATCTTGAAATACCTACCGAGGATAAAAAGTTTTTACTTTCATTAACACCTCATAACTACATCGGCCTTGCTGCTGAGATTGCAAAGCTCAAATAAATGTGTGGAATAGTTGGTATTTATAACAAGTCTGGTGATGTTAGCGCTGATATCTATGATGGATTAATTCAGGTGCAGCACAGAGGGCAAGATGCTGCAGGAATCGCCACTTGGAATTCTTCAAGGATGTTTACGCATAAAGAGCTCGGCCTTGTCGGTGAGGTATTTAAACGTGATGAATTATTAAGCCTCTCAGGAAATATTGGAATTGGGCACGTAAGATATCCTACAGCTGGATGCGATGATGTAATAGAATCACAACCGTTCTATACTGCAAACCCAGTGAGCATTACCCTTGCCCATAACGGAACTCTTATAAACAGTGAATCAATTAGGGACAAACTGTTGAAGACCCACTTTTGTCAATTTAATACAAGCTCAGATTCAGAGGTCTTGCTCAATCTATTTTCGTATGAACTTTCTAAAACAAATTTTAAGAAGCTCGGTCGTTCACATGTTTTTAAAGCACTCAAAAATATTTATGAATCAATTTCTGGAGGATTTGCAGTAGTGATGATTGTTGCTGGGGTCGGGATTGTCGCATTTAGAGATAAACATGGAATAAGGCCAATTGTTATTGGCCAGAACGATAATGGTTTTATGGTTGTGTCGGAAAGCAGCGCATTAAGCGCACTAAATTATAAGTTTCTTTACGATGTAAAACCAGGCGAGGCCGTTGTGATTGGAGAAGACGGTAGGCTGACAAAGAAAAGCTTAAGCCAAAACAGTGCGCACAATCCCTGTCTTTTTGAATTTGTATATTTTTCTAGGCCTGATTCAACTATAGATTCAATTTCTGTTCACAAGGCACGTTTGAGGATGGGTGATTATCTTGGTGATAAAATCCTTAAAGAATATGGATCTTTGAATATAGACGTTGTGATACCAATACCAGATACAAGTCGAACTTCAGCTATGCAAGTAGCGCATAAAGTTGGCGCTAAATATCGTGAAGGGTTTATGAAAAATAGATACATTGGAAGAACCTTTATTATGCCAGGACAGTCTGCAAGAAAAAAGTCTGTAGCTCAAAAATTGAATCCAATAGAGCTTGAGTTTAAAGATAAGAACGTGCTCCTTGTGGACGATTCTATAGTGCGAGGACATACATCAAAAAAAATTATAAACATGGTGCGAGACTGTGGTGCAAAGAAAGTGTTTTTTGCCTCGGCATCGCCACCGGTAAGGTTTCAAAATGTTTATGGAATTGATATGCCTGCTACAAAAGAACTTATAGCTCACAACAAATCCGTCGGTCAAATCAAACGGTATATTGGTGCCGATGAACTAATTTATCAAGATTTAGCAGATTTAAAAAGAGCCGCACAAATTGGAAATCCAGATATAGAAGAATTCGAAGATTCGGTTTTTTCAGGAAACTACTGCACTGGTGACGTTACTCAATCTTTTTTGAAGAACCTCGAAGCAAGTCGCGATGACTCTAGAAGGCTTCAGTAGGGTTTAGTGTCAATAAATATCCTATTAGTTGGATCAGGAGCAAGAGAACATGCCATTGTAAGAGCATGTTCCCGATCCAAATTAGATCATAAAGTTTTTTGCATTGGAAGTGGTATCAATCCTGGTATTGCAGAAAGGTGCGCTGATTTCAACGTTGCAGATTTTAATGATAAAGACATTGTTACAAACTATGCTAAAAAAAATGACGTGCATCTTGCAATCATTGGCCCTGAAAATCCACTTCAATTTGGAATTGCTGATGCTCTTTGGGAAAACGAGATAAAGGTTTTTGGGCCGACAAAGTCTCTTGCGCGCATTGAAACCTCAAAGGGTTTTGCTAGAACAATGTTGCGAAAGTATGATATTCCAGGGGGTCCTAATTTTAAACGCTTTTCATCCCTTAATGGTGTAAAAGAATTTTGCTCTGAACTACAAAATGAGTTTGTGATAAAGTTTGATGGTCTTGCTGGTGGTAAGGGTGTCAAAGTATTTGGTGAGCATTTGGATACAATCAGCGATGCTTTAAGTTACTGTAAAACCATTACCGATAAAGGCGGCGAATTTTTGATTGAACAAAAGTTTTATGGCGAGGAGTTTTCGTTGATGAGTTTCTGTGACGGTATAAACATTCAACATATGCCTGTTGTTCAGGATCACAAACGTGCATATGAAAATGATACCGGTCCAAATACTGGCGGGATGGGGACATACTCAGACTTGAATCACTCTTTACCTTTCCTCGATTCTACAGATCTTGACACGGCAAAAAAAATAAATGAAATGACCATGCTCGCATTGAAAGAGGAAACTGGTATGGATTACATGGGTGTGCTTTATGGTGGATTTATGGCAGTGAAAGATGGGGTTCGTTTGATTGAATACAACGCTAGATTTGGAGATCCTGAAGCTATGAATGTACTATCTATATTGAATTCTGATTTTATTGAAATTTGTAAAGCTATCACTGAAAAGAGGTTGTGTGATATAGATATACTTTTTGATGCCAAGGCAACCGTTTGTAAATATGCGGTACCAGAAGGATACCCAGACACCCCGGTAAAGGGACACGAGGTTGATATATCACAAGTTAAAAATCAAGATTCATTGTATTTCGCCTCCGTTGATATTAAAGATGGTAAACTTATTGAGTCAGGAAGCAGAACACTTGCAGCAGTAAGCGTTGCTGATACAATTGGATTAGCTGAACAATCTTGTGAAGAAACAATAAGTAAAATTAATGGCCCGCTATTTCATAGGAAAGATATAGGTACACAGCCTTTGATCACTAAAAGAATTGAAAATATGAAAAAAATAAGATGCTAAAACTCGGCGTTATGGGATCTACGAAGGGTACTGATTTACAAGCGATTATAGATGCTATTGAGCTTGGAAAAATTGATGCGCAAATTAATATGGTTATTTCAAACAACGAAGGTGCATTCATCCTTAAAAGGGCAAAACGATATAATATTCCATGTGAGTGGATCTCTGATAGCGGTATCTCTCGAGATGAATTTGGGAAAAAAGCCACCGAACTTATGAGAAAGTCTAAAGTAGATTTTGTGTTGCTGATTGGATTTATGAAAATACTCTCTGATTCTTTTTGTAGAGATTGGTCAGATAGAATTTTAAATGTTCATCCATCTCTATTGCCAAAATATGCTGGAGGTATGAATGATAAAGTACATCAACAGGTTTTAGAAAATGGAGAGTCAGAGACTGGTTGCACCATCCACTTTGTAACCGAAGAGGTTGACAGGGGACCAATATTGATTCAAAGGAAATGTAGTGTTGATTCAGACGAAACCGTTGAATCATTAAAGGCTAAGGTTCAACATCTTGAGGGTGAAGCCTTTATTGATGCTATAACAATGCTTGGTAAAAAAACATATGCTTAAAAACATCAGTATTAATAATGAACCTATTATGGTTAAAAGAGCGCTTCTTTCTGTTTATGATAAATCTAACATTGTAGAGCTAGCCAACAGTCTGCATGAAAATAATGTTGAGATAATATCATCTGGGGGAACTGCAAGTGAGCTTAGATCATCAGATATACCTGTGGTTGAAGTCAACGATTTTACGGGTTACCCTGAAATTATGGATGGAAGAGTAAAGACCCTTAATCCACATATCGCTGGAGGTATTTTAGGCCTTAGGAATATGCATGCAAAAGAGGCTCAAGAAAACAATATTAAGAGCATTGATCTAGTAGTTTGCAATTTGTACCCCTTCCTTGAAACCGTAAAACGTGATGATGCAAGTTATGCAGATGCGCTTGAAAATATAGATATTGGTGGACCGACAATGATCCGATCAGCCGCAAAGAACGTTGGTTGGGTTTGCGTTGTGGTTGATCCAAGGGACTATAAGGAATTAATTACCTTTATAGAGAACGATGGTGGGTTACCATATGATTATAGATCGAAAATGTCACGTAAAGCATTCTCTATCACTGCAGAATATGAATCTACAATAAGCAATTACATGTCACTTGATACTTTACCTGATACTCTTAATTTAACATTTACGAAATTTCAAGATTTGAGATACGGTGAAAACCCTCAACAAAAAGCCTCTGTGTACAAAAATTCTTTATCAAAATCTGGTATATTGAATTCAACCGTACATCAAGGCAAAGAGCTTTCATATAATAATATTATGGACGCAGATGCTGCGGTTGGCTGTTTAACTGAATTCAAGCAGGCTGGTTGTGTAGTAATTAAACATGCTAATCCATGCGGAGCCGCGGTTTCTGAAAATATCTACGATGCATTTAAAAAAGCACTTGATGCTGATCGCCTTTCTGCTTTTGGTGGGATAGTTGCATTAAATCGTGAGTGCAGTTCTAAGATTGCAAAAATTCTAAAGGACTTCTTCGTTGAAATAGTCATTGCCCCCTCCTTTACTGTTAATGCACTCGACATATTGTCATCAAAGAAAAACCTCAGGGTTATTGAGCTTGAAAGTCTAGATAATTTTAGTGAAAAGTCCTCTTTAAGAAATATTAATGGGGGAATACTCTTACAAGAATCTGATACATTTTCTCTAGATGCCCAATCAATGAAATTGGTAACCAAAACTCCGATACCAACAGCTCAATATAGTACCATTGAATTTGGCTGGTCTGTTTTAAAGTATATTAAGTCTAATGCAATTTTAATCGTAAACGATAACGCAACGGTTGGTGTTGGAGCGGGTCAAGTAAGTCGTGTTGACTCTGTAGATATAGCTTTATCAAAAGCTGATAATAATGATGGTGCTATTTTACTTTCTGATGCTTTCTTCCCATTTAGAGATAGCATTGATAAGATTGCTAAGTCTGGCATTAAAACCATTATTCAGCCTGGGGGCTCTAAAAGAGACCAAGAGGTAATTGATGCTTGCAACGAGCACTCAATATCTATGGCATTTACTGGTTTCCGTTGTTTTAATCACTAATACTGAGGAACGCTTTGGTCAATTTCATTTGACCATGCGTTTATACCACCTGTAAAATTTATTGCGTTATACCCATTTTCAGTTAGGTATGAACATACTCTTGCAGATCTAACTCCACCATGACACATTACTACAATTTTATTATTTTTATCTAACTCAGACATTCTTTTTGGTATTTGTCCCATAGGTATATGGATATCATGATTGATTCTGGCGATCTCTAGTTCGTGATCCTCTCGTACGTCAAGTAGTTTAAAATCTTCGTTGTTATTCATCATATCGCTTAATTCTTGTGCTTTAATTGACTTCAAATTTCCTCCAATCATTAACTTCGAATTTTAATCTTCAGATTGTAAATTTACACTTCTTATTTAGGATAATTAAAATGGTTTTAATAATTGCAATGACCGCTTTTTTGCTTGTAACGTTTTTTTTCGTTATTGATGCATCAAAAGATCAATCTACTACTAGCGAACTTTCAACCTATCTTTCACCTTTTGAATCAGAGACTTACGTTCGTCATAGTTATTCTGCACCTGTAGAGTCAGTTTGGAAGGAGCTTTCTAATCTTGCTGGTTACAACTATTGGTTTCCAGGCGTTGCTAGATTACTTCCTGTTGTTGAAACAGACAGATATGTTCATAAATATTCATTTGATCAATTTGATTTTTTACCTGGATCAGAACTCACTGTAAGACCACGTGGACCTTTTCCGTCCGGTAAAGGTATGATAGCTTCTGCAGTTCCTAATAAAAAACTAGAAATGGTCATGCAGTTCAATCCATTTAATAAAGAATTTGTTTCTTTTAATCTTGAATCTCACAACGAAGGAACAACTTTAACTTGCACACGAAAAAGTTTTGGCCCTTTTTCATTTTTAACGGTTTGGGGCTTTGACTCAAAAAAATCTAAAATACTTGATAATCTTGGTTTTCTCATTCCTGAACAAGAGATTGCTAATGATGACCTAAAATCTAAAAGCGCAGATACTGAAGATGGAGCTACCGACAGTTTATTTGAAGACAGGAATCTTATGGCAGCTTACTTGGTGAATAAAACGCTCGATGGTGACGATAACATAATTAAATCAACAAAAGACGTGTATGCTAGAGGTAAAGCAAAAGCACTACTAATTAAAATAAATCGTGGTACTGCAGAAAGACCACCGATGCCGGACCCGGGTGAACAAAGCACCAGCAAAATTGAACCACCTTCAACTACTTCTGAAAGTAAAAAAGAAACCGTACCTCCTAAAGTTGATCAATCTCCTGAGGATATAATAGCTAGCGTTGTAAACAGCGCACTTGACGGTGATGATGCACCACTAAATGCTTTAGATAATAAAGTGTTACGAGCAAAAGCAAAAGCAATGATGGTTAAGATAAAAAGAGGTACAATGGATAGACCTGCCATGCCTGATACTGCTGCTGCGCCATTAGTTAATGATGAATCTCAAACGGAATCACCACAATCAACAGAAAATCAATCAGAATCAACTGAAGATCTAATTAACCGGCTAGTGGCAGATGGTGTTGGCGGTAAAATGGATGAAATAAACGAACTAACAGACAAGGTTTTAAGAGGAAAAATTAAAGCAGCGATCGTAAAGGCTAAAAGATCTTCTTAAAATACAGCCTAAATTGGCGTTTTTAACGTCAATTATATTATACATATCGTGACTATTTTACCCATATTACCCAAAAAATAAGGGTAAAAGATTTAGTCTACCTCATTTATAACTGTAAAGATCATTGATTCAACACTCAGAATAGCGCTTCGAATGGGATTATTAAAGTTTTTTTTACCAAAAAAGTAGTAAACCCGCAAAAAACTAATTTTATAGATAGTTTTATATATAAGCGACCCTTTGTATTTATTTTTAATTAAAACTTTATATCGACCTTATTTAAGACATATAATTTTTACAATATATTATATTTATGTATAGTAATAAATTAATGGAATGATTTATACCATTAAAATTTCAGATAATTTATTGATTATGCAATATTACAAAATTGATCGATCGATTTACATTTGAATTAATAGTTATACTTTCAAATACTATATTGATTAGTATCGAAATTTTTTAATTATAAATTAATACAATCAATTATCATTAAGTATTTTGCTTGAGTGGTGAATCATAAACTAATAATATCTTATTATTATGTTCTTTTATTTTTGGGGATACTTATGATTTTATTTACTGTTTTTTACCATCTTCAAATCGTCAATATTAAATTTAAGTTATAACTATTATTTCACTATAATAATTATATATTCCGAAATTCCGAAATAGTTAGGTTGGTAAAACTAGATTATTCTATAATATTCATCTATACGATTTTAAACTGGTATTGAAGTAGCCCCTCAGATTCATGGATTTCTATACTTTTTGTTAGCCTAGTTTTTATCTTTAATTTGTTATTGCCAAACAATTTAATACCTGTGCCGAACATTACCGG
>CEPW01023161.1_pt1 | contig 15067 bp, 15 predicted proteins | sample 356211 | NCBI WGS metagenome assembly CEPW01 (sample SAMEA2620021, study PRJEB7988) | marine metagenome | biome: marine biome (ENVO:00000447); feature: deep chlorophyll maximum layer (ENVO:xxxxxxxx); material: "saline water (ENVO:00002010), including plankton (ENVO:xxxxxxxx)" | depth 25 m
TCATCATTCAACAATGAATCCTAAGGCAATGTATCAAATAGAAACGCCTTTAGATGTTGTAATGAATGCTGAAATGATTTCTTACCCAAATACAAAACTGATGTGTTCTGTAAATGTTGATGGATCTGCTGCTGCAGTTCTTGTTTCAGAAAAAAAAGCAAAGGAATTAGGAATGGGGCGTGCTGTAAGAGTTAAGGCTTCTGCGCTTGCAAGTGATCCATATACAGATAGAGACTTAGTCATGCCTGATGTTAACGCTTGTACTAGGCTTGCTGCTGAACAAGCTTATGAAATGGCTGGTGTTGGGCCAGAGGACATAAACCTTGTTGAATTACATGACTGTTTTGCGACTGCAGAAATGCTTCATTACGAAAATCTTGGTCTTTGCAAGGATGGTGAAGCAGGAAAGTTGATTGATGAAGGCCATGTTGAGCTTGGAGGAAAAGTTCCAGTAAATGTTTCTGGGGGACTTCTTTCAAAAGGTCACCCTTTGGGAGCAACTGGTATAGCTAATATCTATGAGGTTTGCACTCATTTAAGAGGAGAAGCTGGAGAACGACAAGTAGAAGGAGCAAGACTTGGAATGACTCATGTAATCGGTCTTGGAACTGCTTGCGGTATTCATATTTTAGAAAAAGTATAATTAAATGATTATTGGCGTAACAGGAGATACGCATAATAATCTAAAAAATATCAAAGTTATCTGCTCTATTTTCAATGAAAATAGAGTAGATAAAGTTTTTCATACAGGAGATATATCTCTGCCAAAATCTTTAATAGCCTTTAAAGATTTAAACTGTCCTCTTTCAGCTATTTTAGGAAATAACGACATATTAGAAAGACATGACCTTGAAATTGCTGCAAAAGAATTTGAGTGTAATATTTTTGAAGAGCCTTATTTTGAAAGAATCCTTAATAAGAAAATATCTGTTTTGCATCATCCTGAATTAATTGATGAAAAAATGACTAAGGAAAACGATTTAATTTTACATGGACATACGCATAGATTCAGATCAGAAAGAGTAAACAATTGTCTAATTTTCAATCCAGGCGAATGTGCAGGATTTATGAAAGGTAAAAATCAAATTGGAATTATTTGCATGAAAGATATCAAAGCAAAAGTTATTAATTTTTAGAGTCTTTTTTCCAAAAAATAAAAGTAAGAAAAAATATAACTACTGTTGTAAAAGCTAAGGGTCTAATTAGCCTCATATAACCGCTGTCTTCTAAAATTGTAGATTCCAAAATGAAAATCGATAGAATTGGCACAATATTAGACTCTCCTGGATTTTTAAACCAAATTGAAATCATCAAAGAAAGAGAAAAGCTAAAAGCTAAGACCTTATAAATTCTTTTTTGAAAAAATAAGGAAAGCAAAAAGCTTGTTATAAAGGCTCCTAAAAAATAAATTATCCAAAACATTACTATAAAAAAATATTGATAAACCTTTCAGTCAATTTAGTATCGCCTAGTATAGTCATAATTTTCTTTTTTGCTTGATCATCATGAGACTTCACATCAGAAAGTTTTTTTAAGTATTTATCCTTAAAAATAAATGCTGGAGGAACATTTTCATCTTCTGCCAACTCCTCTCTCCAAACAAATATCTCAATGTTTCTTTTAGAAAATTTATTTTTTATTTTATTTATTCTAATTTGCTTTAATGATTGATTTCCAAGAATAGCTTCCTTTTCAGACTCTGAAAAAGCCTCATTTAATAAATTTTTATTATTTAAAGATCTTGTTTGATATTTATAAATTTCTAATAAAAAATCAATATCGTCAAAAGCATAATTTATCTGATCATCTGATAAAGGTCTTTTTAACCAATTTGAATTCGTTTCGGTTTTCTTTAGATTTATACCAAAAAATTTATTTACTATTTTTCCATATGATTTGATATCTCCTTTAGATAAAATTCTTTCTGCCACTTGGATATCAAAAACATTTTTTATTTTACAGTCAAGACATTTACTAAGAACTGTTGCATCACTTCTTACAGAATGAAAAATCTTAAGCCAATCTTGATCTTCTAAATATTTTTTTAAGATTTTTTTAGGTGAAACTTTTAGACAATCAATAAGAAAAAGTTTTTTTTCTGTTGCTATTTGAATCAAAGATAGATTTGGAAAATAAGTTGTTCTCCAATCAAATTCAGTATCTAAACCAATTACCTTAGATTTTGCCAACTCTAAATTTAAAAAAGAAAGATCATCTTTATTAGAAATAAAATGTGTAGTCTTTTTTTTTCTAAATTTTTTTCTAAAAAAGAATTTTAGCTTCATATTAAATCAATCTATTGAATCAAAGTAATAAAGCCTTTCAATATCGGATTCTTCTACTTTATCTCCATACTGTATTTCTATAATTTTACATTCTTCATTATTAGGATTGATAATTTGGTGCCATTCATTTTTTTTTACATGAAAAACTTCATCTTTATCGAGATAAAATTCCTTTTTATCCTCTTCATTTGTTTTACTATGTTTTATCAAGCAGGAACCTTTGCTGATAAACCAAATTTCATTTCTATGAAAGTGTCTTTGAAAGCTCATTCCTCTATTTGGAGAAATAATAAGTTCTTTAACTTTTATATTTTTATCTAAGAAAAGATTATAAAAAGATCCCCATACTCTATTCTCACTGTCATAAGTCCAGTCTTTGAGAATAGAGCTTGATGAATTTTTTTTATCGTTTCCCCCAACTCCAAATTTAAAATCAATCTCACTGAGAGACATCTCAGGTATGTTGTCCAGTTTTCTATCTCCACCATTACAAAATATGATTTTAGAATCGGGATACTTATTTTTTATTTTTTTTAATCCATTAACACAAGAACCTAATTCATCATCTTCAAAATCTAAAACTTCATCAAGGGAGTTAATATTTTCTAAAATTATTTTTCTTTCGCTGAAGGGCAGAAAGAATTTTCCTTTCTTTTTTATCAGCCAGTCATCACTATTTAGCAAAGCTATGAGATAGTCTCCGTATTTTTTTGCTCCCTTAAGATATGAGATGTGACCACTATGGACTGGATCGAATCCTCCACTTATAACAGCTATTTCTTTTGGGTAAGGTTTCATAGAATTGTTTTTTTTATATATTTTTTTAATTCTGCTCCGTGTTCATCATCTTGAAGAGCAAAATCAAATATGGCCTTTAAATAACCTAATTTATTTCCACAATCATAATAATCTCCTATTAATTCTCTAGAAAAAACTATGTTGTCATGATTAATGAATTGTTGAATTGCAGTGGTTAATTCAAATTCACCAGTTTTAGAACGTTTATTTTTAAGCAAATAATTAAAAAAATTATTTTCAAAAATATATCTCCCAACAACAAAAAGATTCGATGGAGCGTCTTTCGGAGAAGGTTTTTCTACAATACCTTTTATGACATTCTTATTTAATTTTACAACCCCATAACTAGAAATATCTCTTTTTGATGATTTTCCTAACAAAATTTGAGATTTGCCACTATCTTCATATGCTTTTTTTAAACTAAAAAGATTATTTCTTTTATTTGATTCTTTAATTAGCATATCGGGAAGAACTACTGCAAAGGGTTCTTTCTGTACAATAGGTTTTGCACATGCAATAGCATGGCCCAAACCAAGAGCATGTCCTTGCCTAATTGTGTGGATTGAAATTTTAAGATTAGAAATAGATTTAATTTCTTTAAGCAATTTTCTTTTTACCTTTTTTTTCAAAGTGGTTTCAAGTTCAAAGCTTTGATCGAAATGATTTTCTACAGAAGACTTACTGGAATGTGTTATAAAAATGATTTCTTTAAAACCTGCCTCAATAATTTCTTCAACTATATATTGGATAATAGGTTTGTTTACTATTGGTAGCATTTCCTTTGGAATTGCTTTAGTAGCTGGTAACATTCTAGTCCCTAAGCCTGCAATAGGAACAATAACCTTGTTTAAATTATCAAATTTCAAAATATAACCATATTTAAATTAGACTTATAATAAAACAAATATCATTGAAAAAATAATTATGATGAAAACCCTCAGAGAGAGAATTATTCGGCTGTCTAGAAATCAAAAGACTGCGCTACTTATTTTTACTGATATTATGACTTTAAATTCCATATTGATAGCAACTGCCATATTAACCACAAATGAGTTTTATGAAAATTCTATAAGGATTCACTCTCCCATTTTATTAGATTATCTAAAATTATCCTTTTTTCAAATTTTACTTATAAACGCAGTTTCATTAACGATAATAAGCGCTCTTAATGGTTATAAGTCATTTTTTAGATCGTCTGGTGTAATGAATTTAGTTGGAACGGAAAGAATATTTGGACTTTTAAGTTATTGTGTTTTGTTAAGCGCATCTTCTTTTTCTATTTCTTCAGTAATCTCAAAATCTATAATTATAGGATTAGTTAATTTATTTGCAGTTTTCTTTCAAATCGTTTTGGTTAGATCTATAGCATTTAACTTCTTGTCACTAAAATCTGATGAATCTTCAGCTCCAATTTTGATTTATGGAGCTGGTCAAGCTGGAAGAGAAACTGCTGCTTCAATTTCTCAAAATCCAAGATACAAAATAATTGGATTTATAGACGATGATAAAAAACTCAAAAACTTCAACATACTTGGCTACAAGGTGTTAGGGAATCAAAAAAAAATAGAGAAATTAAAAAAGACTTATCCAAATATTATCGTGGTAATGGCTTTGGTAAGAATTACTGCTGAAGAAAGAAAAAAAATTATATCTTCTTTGGAAAAGTTTGAGGTTCAGGTAAAAACAATACCTTATAACTATGGCGCACTAGAGACTAAATTATCAATTGAAGATATAAGCGTTTCCGACTTAATCGATCGTAAAATTAAAGTCCCAAATAAAATTCTTCTTGAAAGTAGTTTTCATAATAAGAATATTCTAATCACTGGAGCTGGCGGCTCTATAGGTTCTGAGATTTCAAGACAAATTGCAGACCTTAAGCCTGCTAAATTATTTTTTGTGGATTCTTCTGAGTTTAACTTATTCAAACTTAAAGAAAGTTTTAAATCTTATAAAAACCTAGACTCTATGAATTTCATACTCAAAGATGTGCAGGATATACAAGAAATGGAGAAGCTGCTTAATAAAAATAGCATTGATTCTATATATCATGCTTCAGCCTACAAGCATGTGCCTTTACTGCAATCAAATGAAAATTTTAGTTCAGCTATAGAGAACAATTTTTTTGCGACATATGATCTATGTTCAATAGCCAATAGAAACAATGTTAAATCCTTTGTGCTTATCTCATCAGATAAGGCTGTTAATCCAGCTAATTTAATGGGTGCAACTAAAAGATTAGCCGAATTGTCTTTGCAAGCATTTCAAGATATTGAAGGTAATAAAACAATTTTTTCAATGGTAAGGTTTGGGAATGTTCTCAATTCCTCTGGTTCCGTTGTTCCTCTTTTCTGGGAACAGATAAGTAGAGGAGGTCCTGTTACGGTTACTCACGAAGATATAAATAGGTTTTTTATGACAATAAAAGAAGCAGCAAGTTTAGTTCTTCAATCAGGAGCTATGGCAAAAGGCGGAGAAGTATTTTTATTAGATATGGGAGATCCTATAAAGATTAAAGAATTTGCTGAAAGAATGATTAGATTATCTGGAAATTCAGTTGCTTCTAATGGAAAAGATAATGGTATCCAGATAGTTTATTCTGGATTACGACCAGGAGAAAAATTATATGAGGAATTACTTTTAAGCGATAATCCGCTTCCAACTGAGCATGATGATATTAGAAAGGCAGTAGAAGAAAAATTTCCCCTAAGTGAAATAAAAGAACTTAAAGACTCTCTTAAAAATCTTCTAATAGATGATAAATTGTCATCAGCAAAAAATCTTATTTCAAAGTTTGTAAAAGGGTTTTGAGTGGTACCCGGGGCCGGACTTGAACCGGCACGAAGTCGCCTTCGAGGGATTTTAAGTCCCTTGTGTCTACCAATTCCACCACCCGGGCTAAAAAAGTAATTCTACCTGATAAAAAAATTTAAAAAACTATATTGAAAAGTACTTTAATTTTAATTAAGTACTTTAGCGGGTACTCCTCCTACAATTTCATTATCAGAAACATCTTTAGTAACTACAGAGTTTGCAGCAACTACAGAGTTCTTTCCAATTCTCACTCCCGGAAGAATGCAAGCATTTATTCCTATCCAAGCACCCTCTTCTATAATTACCTTCGATTCAAAACTTGTTCCTTGATTGATAATAGGCAGAAAGCTGTCTTTAATATTATGAGTGGCATCTGATATATAAACTCTATCAGCAATGACAACATTATTTTCTATGGTCACATTCTTGTAAGCGTTTAATTGTAAGTCTCTACCAATTGAAACATTATTACCTATATTTAGATGAACATTTTTATCATTTTCATAGCAGTTTATTATGCAGTCTCTTCCTATATTCACGTCATCACCAATTCTTATACCAGCCAAGTTTATTAATTTAAAATTAGGACCGATCCTAAATCCATTAAGTTTAAATTTTCCTAGAAATAAAATTAAGAAATAACTTCTTATCAAAGTTTTAAACTTTCTATATGTATTAAGAAAAAACATTGAATTTCATTTTTATTAATGAGAATTATAAGATATTTAAAAAATTGGTTTTGATCTTATTTCTTAATTTGGAGGCTGAGGTCGGAATCGAACCGGCGTAGACGGATTTGCAATCCGCTGCATGACCACTCTGCCACTCAGCCTAAAGATCTAAAATTACTAGTACTTTTTAATTCCAACTGCTATGCCTAAGCCTATGTCAGTAAATTCATAGGAATAAAAATTTTTTTTATTTTTGATCTCTTTAGTCCAAAGTTTTTTTAAATACATATGTTCATGGGAACTTATATCATCAAATATAATCGCCCCACCTATCTTTAATCTAGGCAATACGTTTTTAATATCTCTAAAAGCACCCTTTAGAGAATGATCTCCATCAATTGTTATTAGATCAAAAAAGAGATTGGGGTTTTCTTTGAAAAAATTTGGAACTGTTGTTTTAGAGTCTCCATTTATAAAATTTAATTTTCCTTGAAAATCAAATTTATCTAATTCGTTTTTAACAAAATCTGGTCCAGGGTTTGGTGAGTTATGGTAGTCTTCAATCCACATATCAAAGCCATATAAATTTGCAGTTTTTTTTTGTGAGCCTAGCATGCACAAAGATCTACCTCTTCTAACGCCAATTTCCATATAGTTTTGAATATCCATAATTTTGCTTAAACCAATTAATGCGGTATTTATGTCAGCATAAACCCATTTATCTCCATAGAGTTCAAGACCCTTTTCATAAAATTCTGACATAAATTCCACGTCATGATTACTTTTTAATTTTTTTAGAATTAATAAAGCTTCGTTAATTACTTCATTATTTGAAATTAAATTTTTTATGGTTTCTCGTCCAAGAAGATGAGGATCAAGTAACTGAATTCCGTCTTTAAAAAATGTTGTTGAAGAATTTACAGGAGTTTTTTTCCAAGAATTTCTTTTTAATGTTCTATTTATTTTATTAATGACTCTCCAATATAGAGAATGTAATTTGGAAAAAAACATAATTTTTTAGCGTTCTTTTACTATTTCTGTACTTCCTGGCGGTGGATAAGGCTTCAAATCTTTATCTCTTTTGCAGACTTCTATCAAACTTTTTTCTGCATTGTAATATTCTAATAATAAAACAACCCACTTATTAGCTAGACTTTTTCTAAAAATTGCCACTAACGTGAGGGATATTAACAATGTATCTAAAAGAATGCTTCTTTTTTTTATATAAAATAACCCCAACCTACTTTTCCAGGGCCTTATTAATTGATTATATTTTAAATCTGGGTTTTTAAAATTTGAAAGAATGTCTCCTTCATCAGAAAATATAATTGATGAAAAATCTGTAATTCCTGGTTTTACAGATAAAAGCTCCTTCTCTTCATTGGTATATATTTTGACATCATTCCAAACATTTGGTCTTGGACCAACTAAGCTCATTTTTCCTGTTAAAACATGCAAGAACTGCGGTAGTTCATCTAATTTAAATTTTCTTACTATTTTTCCTAAAGGTGTAATTCTATTGTCTGAAGAAGATGTAGAATCTACCCCGGTAGAATCTGCATTTACTATCATCGATCTTAGTTTAAAGAAATTAAATTCTAAACCATTTTTTCCTATTCTTTTTCCTACATAAATTGGATTTGATTTGTCATAAAGCCATATAAAAAAAGAAAAAATAACCAGTATCGGGGTTACGAGAATCAGGATAAGAATTGAAAACACAATATCTATGAGTCTTTTCATGAATGTTCTATCAACTTTAAAGCTTCTTTAAATATTGTTGCTGAATCAAGACCGTAATATTTTCTTAAAAATTCTTGACTACCTACAACTGAAGAAAATTTATCGTCAAGAGCAATCATTTTTAAACAGCAGTCAATATTTGATTGGGCAATGACTTCTGATACAGCTGAACCAAGCCCTCCAATCTTATTATGTTCTTCTACAGTTATAATCTTTTTATTTTTAATTGCGCACTCTTTGACAAAGTATTCATCTAAAGGCTTTATTGTGTGCATTGAAATAACTTGAGCATCTACTCCTTTTTTTTCTAATTTGTCTGCTGCTTTTAGACAATCTACGATAATTCCGCCTGTTGCAATTATAGTTATATCGCCTCCTGCCTTCATTTCAATAGCTTTGCCTAACTCAAATATAGAATCCTTGTTGGGTGGTGATTGAATTCCACCTTTTTCTATCCTCAAATAACTTACTCCATTAGACTGAAATAACTCATCTGTAGCATGATAGGTTTCCCATGCAGTGCATGGCGAAACGACTCTTATATTAGGAATTGATCTCATAATTGAAATGTCTTCCGTTGCATGATGAGACATACCAAGAGCTCCATATGTAAATCCTCCTCCCGAGGCAACAATTGTAAGATTTACCTCATGGTAAGCTGCATCATTTCTTATTTGCTCTAGACATCTTAAAGTTGCAAAATTGGCAATAGAATAAACAAAAACTTTTCTACCTTCTAAAGCAAGACCTGTAGCAATTCCAATCATATTTTGTTCGGCAACTCCTACATTTAAATACTGGCTTGGAAAGTTTTTTGAAAACTCATCAAATACTCCAAAACCTAAGTCAGCAGTAATAAAGATTAATGATTCATCCTCACTAGCTAACTCATTAAGTCTTTTAACGAAAGCATCTCTCAATTATGAACCCTCTTCTAATTCTTTTTTTGCGTCAAAGTATTCTTTTCCTTGAGGACTCCTATAGTGCCAGAGATTATTATTTTCCATAAAAGAAACCCCTTTTCCTTTTACGGTATGGCAAATTATGCAAACAGGTTTATTATTTTTTGGAGCAAAGTTAAAGGATTCCCTGAGCTTATCATGATCATGACCATCTACCTCCAGAACATTCCATCCAAAAGACTCCCACTTACTTTTAAAAGGTTCTAAATTTAAAGTTTCTTCAGGAGAAAAAATACTCTGCAGTTTATTGTAATCTACAATGGCAAATAAATTATCCAGATTATGATGAGAGGAAAATAAAATTGCCTCCCAATTAGAACCTTCATCACATTCTCCATCACTAATTAAACAAAAAACTTTATGTTTTTGATTATTTAATTTTGCTGAAAGAGATAACCCGCATGATATTGAGAGACCATGTCCAAGAGAACCTGTAGAAAATTCTACGCCCGGAACTCCCTTATGAGAAACATGTCCTGAAAACTTTGAACCATCGGAATAATGTTTTTTTAATTCAGATACAGGGAAAAAATTTTTTTCTGCAAGGACTGCATATACTCCCGCTCCTGAATGTCCTTTACTTAAAATAAATCTATCTCTCTCTGGTAATTTTGGAATTTTTGAATTGAAGACTAAAATGTCTTCATACAGCACAGCTAAAATATCCGCTATTGATAAAATTGACCCAATATGTGAGCTTCCTCCCAAATGAGTCATTTCTAAAGCGTGAAGTCTGATTTTTTTTGCTAGTTCCTTACTTTTAGACATTTAGTTTTTTGAATAAAAATTCTTTACATTATTAATTATATATTTCACATCATCTTCACTAATGAATAAATTTAAAGGAAGCATTAAAATCTCTGAAAAAATACGGTCAGTTTTAGGTAAATCCTTTTCTATCCCAATACCTTTAAACTGATGAATCGCTTTCCCCCCCCATTGAATTAATGTTCCGATTCCTTTTTGCGATAGAAAATCTATTAAATTTTCTCTATCTTTAGCTTGAATTTCATAGTTTTGAAAGACATCAAAATGATCTCCATTGTTTGGGGGTTCAGGCAGAAGAATTTCATCTATTTCTCTTAATCCTTCATCATATAGTGAAGCTATATATCTCCTTTTTGATACTACTTCTTCGTATTTAGAAAAAAAATAATTTAAAAATGCAGCCTGAATATTATCCAGTCGGGAATTAAATCCCCATGAAATAACTTCTCCTGATTTTGAATCCCTTCCATGGTCTCTTAGTAATATTATTTTTTCATATACCTGGGAATCATCAGTTAGGATAATCCCCCCGTCCCCCAAACAACCAAGAATTTTTGCAGGATATAAACTAATCGCTGAAGCTATTCCAAAAGTTCCTGCATGTTTATTTTTAAATTTTGAGCCTAGTGCTTGAGCAGCATCCTCAAAAATCATTAGGTTATTTTTTTTTGCAAAGTTTGAAATCTCATCCATATTGCAAGTTCTTCCGTTTAATTGTGTTGGCATAATCGCTACAGTTTTGTCTGTTAAAGCTTCTTTTGCCGAATTAATATCAATCATTAAATCTTTACCGCATTCAACAGGAACCGGTACTCCGCCAGAATAATGAATGGCTGAGGCAGTAGCTATCATTGTGTGAGAACTAATTAATACTTCTCCTTGATTTATTAATCCTCCTGCCATGAGACATATTTGAAGTCCGTCTGTCGCATTTGCTACGCCAATGGCATGCTTTGCGCCAGTATATTTTGATATGTTCGATTCAAATTCCTCTAAGTCCTTTTGCATAATAAAAGCTCCTCGTTTGCCAACGTCTTTAAATACAGAGCTTAATTCTTTTTCATGAGACTTAAATAATTGAGGATAATCAAAAAAAGGAATTTTTTTACTCATGGTCAATTATATAATTATAGAAGGAGTCGATGAATTAAATTTTTTTTGAAAATCTTTTGCAGGTTTATCTTCTAAAAATCTTGAAATTGAATTCTTAAATAACTCTCCTACTACTTCGGGAAGATGATCTCTTGTAAGTTTTCTTTTGCCATTTAAACTCAAAAACTCACTATAGGATTTATCTGTAAGAATTTTCAAGATTGCTGCATCAAGCTCAGATTCATTCTTTACATCAACTACTAAACCATTTTCATTATTTATTATTGCAGTCTCTACTCCAGCAAATTTTCCTCCAATCAAAGGTAAGTCATATAACATCGCTTCAGAGAAAACCGACGGGCAACCTTCAGTGTCTCCATTTTCAAGTTCGTGATTAGCTAGAACAAATAACTCTGACTTCATATAAAGTTTTTGTAAGCTATCTTCGCTTACATTATCTAGAAGCTTAATAAAGCTATTAGCATTGTTTTTAGTTATTGTTTTTTCAAGAATCGATTTGTAAGGACCATCGCCAATGATTGTTAATGTTAAATCTTTAACATTGCTTTTAAGTCTGCTTGCTGAATCGATTAATAAATGAAAGCCTTTTCTCTCTATTAATCTTCCTACGCTTAAGATTGAGCTTTTCTTCTTTTGCAAACTTAACTTATTAGAGATTTTTACTCTTGATAAACATGAAGGAATTACGTCAATCTTTTCTTGGTTTACATGAAAGTTTTCAACCAATAAATTTTTACAAAAATGACAAACGACTATAAAGCCAGAAGCTTTACTGTATGAGTATTTTATTATTTTTCTTTTTATAGAGTTTTTAAAATTCCTGTTTTTCAAGGGAACATTTAATTCTTCTCCATAAGAAATTCCTATCACTTTAATTTTAAAAGCTTTTCCCAAAAAGAATAAGATTGCATTCGCTATAATTCCTCCATTTGCAACAATGACTTTATAATTTCTAGAAATAAGTAAAATTGGAATATAGAAAAAAATATATAAATACATTTTTATTAGACTCAATTTTTTAGGGTTATTTGAATTAACAATAAACCCAGATCTCAACAAATTATGAGGAAGTTTAAGAAGTTCTGCTCTATCCTGAGTATTCAAACAAGTTACAATATCGAACTCTTCGTAAGAGTTTTCTACAAGAGTGCTTATATAAACCAAGGATCCACCAATCAAAGGAGGAGGAAAGTCCGGACTGACTAATAAACATCTTTTTTTCATTAGTTATAGATTGAATAAGTTTAAATAGTTTTTAGAGACAGAAAGCTTAAATTAAAGAACTTTTAATAAAAAATAAAATTATCATAGAATACATTATGAAAAAAGCTTTAATAACAGGAATTACGGGCCAAGATGGAGCTTATTTAGCAGAGTTTTTATTAAAAAAAGGATATGAAGTTCATGGGTTGAGAAGAAGATCGTCAAGTTTCAATTCTCAGCGAATAGATCATCTTTACTCAGATCCTTTGATTTCAAATACATCATTATTTCTTCATCATGGAGATATGACAGATTCTTCCAGTCTTATAAGAATTCTCCAACAAGTTAAACCAGATGAGATTTATAATTTAGCTGCTCAAAGTCACGTTCATGTATCCTTTGAAGAGCCAGAATATACTGCAAATGCAGATGCAATTGGAACTTTAAGGCTCCTTGAGGGAATGAGAATCCTTTCTCTAAAGAATACAAAATTTTATCAAGCTTCAACTTCTGAACTTTATGGGAAAGTTCTCGAAGTACCTCAAAACGAATTGACGCCTTTTAACCCTCAATCTCCTTATGCAATCTCAAAGCTTTATTCATATTGGATAGTGAAAAATTATAGAGATTCTTATGGCTTTTTTACTTCAAATGGAATTCTTTTTAATCATGAATCACCTGTTAGAGGAGAGACATTTGTAACAAGAAAAATTACTCGAGCATTGAGCAGAATAAAATTAGGCACTCAAAACAAGTTATATATGGGAAATTTAGACGCAAAAAGAGACTGGGGGCATGCAAAAGATTTTGTAGTTGCTCAATGGTTAATACTTCAACAAGAAACTCCTGACGATTTTGTTATAGCAACTGGTCAGCAAAAATCAGTTAGAGACTTCATTAACCTTGCTGCAGAAAATATAGGCTTGAATATAAAATGGTCTGGAAAGGGATTAAACGAAGTTGCCATAAATACCGATAATGGCAAAGAGATTATTTGTGTTCATCAAAAATATTATAGGCCTTCAGATGTAGATAACTTGCTTGGAGACTCAACAAAAGCTAAAAAAACTTTATCCTGGGAACCAAAAATTAGTTTTGAAGAACTCGTAAAAGAGATGATAGAACATGATATGAAAATAGCTTCTATTGAAAAACAAAATCATGGAAACTTTTCTTATTTCCAAGATGATGAAATATGAAGCCTTCTTGTAACTTAGTTATTGGAGCAAGTGGGTTTATTGGGCAAAGCTTAGTACCTATGCTCAATGAAACTAATACTTTTTTTTTATCAAAAAATAAAAAGAAGAAGAAAATAAATAACAATCACTTTTTTATTGATATAAATAATAAAAAAAATATTTCTGCTTTTTTAAATAAACTTGATAAAAATTTTAAAAAAATAACTATATATTTTCTTGCTGGTGAAAGTTCTGTTGAAAATTCAATTCAAAATCCTGAAAAATCTTTTTTAAACTCGATTAATGGGTTTTCTAATATCCTTGCTAATACCAATAAAAAACACAGCGTAATAATCTCTTCTTCTGGTTCTTTATACGATTCAAGGGAAAAAATATATTTTAAAGAAAATGATTCTTTATATCCTCCATCTGCATATGCTGCATCAAAAATTGCTATTGAAAGCTTAGCACTTTCATATTTTGAATCTTTCGGTTTGGATGTGAAGATTGCAAGAATCTTCAGTGTTTTTGGAGAAAATATGGAAAGATTTTTTATTTACGACCTAGTGAAAAAAATTAAATCTAATCCAAAAAAGATTATTCTAAAGGGAAGTGGAAAACAGTTTAGAGACTATCTACATGTTGATGATGTTGCTAAGGGTCTTATATTAATTTCTTCAAAAGGAAAAGCTGGCGAAATTTATAACCTATGTAGCGGTAATAAAATTAAATTAGATTTCTTGTCTAAAAAAATCAAATTAATATTAAATAAAACAGAAACAAAAGTTGAATGGGATAAAGACAATTACAAAGGAATAAGAGAAGGTTGGTATGGAAATAACTCTAAAATAAAAAAGATTGGATACAAACATGAAAATTTGGAAAATAAAATAGATGACACGATTAAAGCTATCTATTCAAAAATTTAATTCTTTCTTAAAATTATTAGTGTTGTAAAAAAAAATTTTCTAAAAAAAGGAATTTTTTTTAGTATGAAGTCAAAAAAAATAAATATATTGGTTAAAAAAGTTATCTTAAGTTTTTTTTCCAAAATATAAGACAGAGATGTTGTTAACCCAAAATATTCTTCTTTAGAAATATGAAAATATTTTTTTGAAGTTTCAATTATCTCAAGTGAAGAATATTTGTTTAATGAATTTGAAAATGTGGAGGAAATTTTCTTGGCATTTCTTTTTCTGTTCAAATCAAAAAAAAAATTCCCAGAAACACTTTCAATTATTATAAGTTCCCCATTTTCGTTTAATAATTTTGAAAGTCTTTTGAGTGTATCATCCAAGTTCAAATACAATAGACTTTGAATACATATAGCAAAGTCAAACTTGTCTTTTAAAGCTTCTATGTCTTGAGCATCTTGAAGAATAAATTTGCATTCGCTTTCTACGTGAAAGAAATTAGCTCTTTTTTTTGCAATATTTATAGACGCTGGGGAAAAGTCAGTCCCTGTAACTTTAGCTCCTAATTTAGCTGGAAAAATAGAATGAACTCCAGTGCCGCAACAATAATCTAAGAAA
>CEPW01046252.1_pt1 | contig 15064 bp, 11 predicted proteins | sample 356211 | NCBI WGS metagenome assembly CEPW01 (sample SAMEA2620021, study PRJEB7988) | marine metagenome | biome: marine biome (ENVO:00000447); feature: deep chlorophyll maximum layer (ENVO:xxxxxxxx); material: "saline water (ENVO:00002010), including plankton (ENVO:xxxxxxxx)" | depth 25 m
GGAAAAACCAACTGTATTTTCAATTTCATCTTTTGTTGGCCAAATATCTTTTAGAAAAATATTTTCTCCTTGTTCGGTTTGGCCAATAGGATCTTTTTCAAAATCAATATCTATTGTTCCTGCCAACGCATAAGCTACAACTAATATTGGTGATGCAAGGTAATTTGCTTTTACTTGTTGATGAACTCTGGCTTCAAAATTTCTATTTCCACTGAGAACTGCACATGTGATTAAATCATCATCATCAATTTTGTTTCCCACATCTTCAGGTAATGGGCCGCTATTGCCAATACAAGAAGTGCAACCATGTCCAACTATATGAAATCCTAATTTTTCTAATGGATCGATTAATTCTGCTTTTTCTAAATAATCATCTACAACTTGTGATCCAGGTGCCAAACTTGTTTTTACCCAAGGTTTAGTTTTCAGTCCAAATTTAACTGCATTTTGCGCTAATATTCCTGCTCCAACCATAACGTCAGGATTTGAAGTATTAGTACAACTTGTTATTGCAGCAATAACAACCGAACCATGATCAAGGGAGCTGGAATCTGTGATATATTCCTGAGATTCTGATAAAAAATCAGAGAAATTTGTTCTTACTTCTGATAGCTTAACTTTATCCTGTGGCCTTTTTGGTCCCGCCATACTTTGCTCAATTTCACTTAAATCGATTGTTATGGTGTCATCAAATGTTTTTTGATTATCAACTCCATATAGACCTTGCATTTTAGCATATTTTTCTACCAATTCAATTTGATCATTTTCTCTCCCAGTTAACTCTAAATAATCCAAAGTTTTTGAATCAATAGGAAAAAGAGAGGCGGTAGCGCCGTATTCTGGAGCCATATTTGAAATAGTAGCTCTATCAGGCAAAGATAACTCATCAAAACTTTCACCAAAAAATTCTACTATTTTTCCTACTACGCCATATTGTCTTAATTTTTGTGTTATTGTTAAAACCAAATCAGTAGCTGTGACTTGTCTAGATAAAGATCCAACCAAATTTACACCGACCACTGAAGGGATTTTCATGTAAACTGGTTGCCCAACCATAACAGATTCTGCTTCAATACCTCCTACTCCCCAAGCTAAAACTCCCAAGCCATTTACCATGGGTGTATGAGAATCAGTGCCAATTACAGTATCAGGTATAACTATCGATATATTATCGTAATCTTTAACAGAAACAACAGGTGATAAATACTCTAAATTTACTTGGTGAACAATGCCCGCTCCAGGTGGCACCACTTTCATGTTGCTAAAAGATTTTTGGCCCCATTTAAGCAAAGAATATCTTTCGCTATTTCTTTCATATTCTTTTTCCACATTTCCCATAAAAGCATTTTTTGTCCCAAAAAAATCTACCTGAACACTATGATCAATTACTAAATCAACAGGAACCATTGGATTAACAATGGAAGGATCTCCATTATTTTTTTTCACCGCATCACGCATACTTGCCAAATCTACAACCACAGGCACACCGGTAAAATCTTGCAACAAAACTCTAGAGGGATAATATGGTATTTCTTCTGAATTTTCAAAATCTGACCATTTATTTAAATCAGTTAGATTAAATTCTTCATTGCCACTTAAAGATGTATTCCTAATAATACTTTCAGTCATTATTTTGACTGCATTTGGCATTTTACTAATTTGAAGGTCCGGATTTAATGCATCCAGTTTATCTAAACTGCAGAAATTAAATTCTTTAGATCCAATACTAAATGAATCTATTATTTTATATTTGTCTTCAAAATTCATAATTTAAATCCCCTCATAAATTTAAATTTTATAAATGTTATCTTTGCAAATTAAAGTAGTTGTAATTTTTATCAATATATTCTTGCTCATCCTTTGGAACATCTTCTTCTGCATATATAGCTTCTACTGGGCACACTGGCTCACATGCAGCACAATCAATACATTCCTCGGGATTAATATAAAATTGATCATCATTGTCTGTTGTATAAATACAATCAACAGGACAGACATCTACACAAGAAGCATCTTTTAATCCAACGCAGGCTTTAGAAATAATATAAGTCATACAATTTTCCTCGAAGTTTTTTTTTGACAAATTTAATAGTATATTTATACATTTAACCTTACAATATATTTTGCAGGATATTTTCTAAAGGATTCTAATTATAATAAGCAAAAATAAAAATAAAAATAAATTTTTATTAATTGACGGCCATTACTTGATGTTCAGATCGTGGTACGGCATACAAGCTCCGATGATAAATAGTTCTGGTATAGAATTAAGTGCAATTTATGGATTCTTCAATACCATACTTAAATTATTAAATTCACTTGAACCTTCACATTTTGCTATCGCATTTGATACAAAAGGTCCCACATTTAGAAATGAAATTTATTCAGATTATAAAGCAAACAGATCAGAAGCTCCGGATGAACTTAAAATTCAGCTAAACTTAATAACTGAGAAATTACCAAAAACAAAAATCACATCATTTTCAGAAAATTTTTATGAAGCTGATGATGTTCTTGGTACATTAAGTAATAATTTAAGCAAAAACCTTGATAATCATGTGTATATATATTCAGGTGATTCAGACCTACACCAGCTAATAAAGCAGAATGTGTTTATAATAACCACATCTAGGTCAGGTGATCTGAAACTATTTAATGAAAAAGAAATAAAAAATACATACGAAGGTTTAGCCCCAAATCAAATTATAGATTTCAAATCATTAACAGGAGATACATCAGATAACATTCCAGGAATACCCGGAGTAGGAAGAAAAACTGCAATCAAATTACTTAACGAATACAAAACTCTAGAAAACTTATTTAAAAACATCGAGCAAATCAAACAACAAAAATTAAGAAATAATTTAAATGAATACAATCAAAATTCGATTAAAGCCAAAGAACTTGTAACGATAAATCAAAATTTAAATATCGATATAGAAACATATAAACTTTCAATTGAACAAATCAATCAATCAAATTTAATTAATCTTTTTAAAGAATTTGAATTCAATTCCTTAATCGACAGATATCAGAAATCATTTTTCAAAACTTCAAAAATTGAATCAGAAAAAAATAAACCAAAAAAAATCAGACTACACATTGTCGATGATTTGAATAAATTGGATGATTTAATTACAAATTTAAATTCACAATCAGAATTTGCGCTAGACACTGAAACAGATTCTTTAAATTTGATAGATAATCCTATAGTGGGGATTTCGATTTGCTTTAATGATTCTGACGGATATTACTTACCTTTTCAGCATAAAGATGATAAAAATCTGGATATCATCGCTGCATTAACCAAAATTAAGCCAATATTAGAATCAGAAAATATACTCAAATTTGCGCACAATGTAAATTTTGACTATTCTGTTCTAGTTGACCAGTATAAAAAATTAAATTTAGATTTAACTATCAAAAATTTCAATTTTGACACTTTGTTAGCTGCCCACATATTAAATTATCCAAACCTAGGGTTAAAAAATATTGTAAAAGATTTATTCTCAATAGATCTAAAACCAATAACTGCAATAATAGGAAGTGGAAAAAATCAGGATAAAATGTCAGCAAAAAAAATACACGAAGTCGCAGAATATGCAATTCATGATGCATATTACACCTATAAATTAAAAAAAATATTAGAAAGCGAACTTATTGAAAATAATTACCAACATCTTTTCGAAGAAATTGAAATGAAATTGATTCCTGTTTTGATCGAAATGCAAAATAACGGAATGCCTCTTAATACAAACTATTTAAACGATTTAGACCAAAAATTCACTATAAAAATCAAGGATATTGAATCTAAAGCTAAAAACATTACAAACAAAGAAATAAATCTTAATTCTCCTAAACAATTAAGTGAAATCTTATTTGAAGATTTAGATTTACCTAAAAGTAAAAAAACAAAGTCTGGATATTCCACAGACTCTCAATCTATTTCTGATTTGAAAAATAAATTGTACGACAAATTAAAGTCCACAAAAAATTACAACCCTACTCTTGAAGATTCAAGAAATATTCAATTTTTAACTCTAATACAAGATTATAGAGAAATATCAAAACTGCTTTCGACTTACATAAAAATATTACCTGAACTTGTTAATAAAGATACAAAAAGAGTTCATACAAAATTCAATCAATCGGCTACAGCAACAGGAAGACTTTCAAGTACAGAACCAAACTTGCAGACTATTCCTAAAAAATCGGAACTTGGTAAGCTTGTAAGATCGTCTTTTGCTATTAAAAACGAAGATCAAGAATTGGTTTCAGCAGACTATTCACAAATAGAGTTAAGAGTTTTGGCACACTTTTCTAAAGATGAAAATCTTATTAATGCGTTTAATGATGGAGAGGATATTCATAACTTTACAGCTGCAATGATGTACAACTGTAAAAAAGAAGATGTTACATCGCAAATGAGAAGAATATCAAAAATTCTTAATTTTGGAGTACTTTATGGATTAAGTCCCTACGGAATATCCAGGCAAACAGATTTAAGTGTGCAACAAGGGAAAGATTTTATAGAAATGTATTTTACAAGATTTCCTTCAATATTAAATTACATCAACAACATCAAAGAAGATGCTAAAAAAACAGGATACGTAAGTACTTTCTTTGGTAGAAAAAGATATATACAAGAACTGAAATCAAATGACAAAAGAATTCAAGCACATGGCGAAAGGATGGCTATAAACATGCCCATTCAAGGAACAGCAGCTGAAATCATAAAACTAGCGATGATCAAAATTTCAAATGAAATTTCAAATTCAAAAATCAGCGCTAAAATGTTACTTCAAATACATGACGAACTTGTTTTTGAATCTAATAAATCTGATTCAAAACAACTAGTTAATATGCTTAGCAATATTATGACTAATGTAGTACAATTGTTAGTTCCTTTGGAAATAAATATTGAAATAGGTAACAATTTAGGAGAAATGGAATAATTTTTAAATAGGAGTCAAGATGTCTACCGATAAAGTAAAACCAACAGAAAATCTCATCAAAGCTGTAAATTTATATACCAACCGTATGAGAAAATCTCGTAAAGAAAGCATCAAAAATGATTTGTCGTCATTTGTTCAATGGCTATCTCAATGTCTAGATAGTAAATCTTACAATGAAGATCAAAATACAAATAACATTGATTTAAATTTGATAGAACCGAGTTTTATCGAGCAATATGTTCAAATTACTAATGTAAAACATTCAAATTTTAACGCCTCAAAAAAATTAACAGTAGCTAGAGATTTCTTGGGTTTCCTTCATAATCCAGACCCAAATGATGAGTCTATAACATTCACAGAATCAAACCTAGGTAATCACATTAGGAACAAGAAAGGTAGAAGAGCGGGTTCACTAAGTTTGAAATCAAGATTGCATGAAGAAGAATCAATTGAGATATCTCAAGAATACCATGATACTTTGAAAAAAGATTTAGAAGAAAAATTCAAAGAAAGAGAAGAAGTTGTTATAGAAATAAATAAAGCTGCTGCAGATAAAGATTTCAGGGAAAATGCCCCTTTGGAAGCAGCCAGAGAAAAACAAGGTCTTATTGAATCTCAAATTAAAACCATTGAAGAAACTATTAGAAAGTCGGTCATCATCAATACCAAAAAAAATTCCAAGACTAACAAGTTAGCAAAAATCGGATCAAAAGTAACAATGATTCAAGATAAAAATCGAGTTAAAATCAGTTTGGTATCATCTCCGGAAGCTGATGTGAGTTCCTCAAAAATATCGGTAGATTCACCACTGGGTCAGGCAATAGTTGGTAAAACCGAAAATGACGAAGTAATTGTAGAAGCTCCTGCAGGTGAAATGAACTATAAAATAATAAAAATTACTTAACTTAAATCAATACATTTTATTAAATTAGCTATCATGATATCTGCTGTTTCTTGATTAATAGATTCTGAATAAATTCTAATTAAATTTTCAGTCCCAGAAATACGAATTAAAATCCAACTTCCGTCGTTGTATGAAAATTTAAGACCATCCCGCTCATCTACATAGCTTAAACCAAAATCATAAATATCATTTGCTTTTACATTTTTTAATGCGTTAATCAAATCTGATCTGTTTCTTGAATTAAACTCTAAATCTTTTCTACCAATATACGTAGGTCCTGTAATTTTATTGATACTTTCTAAAATCTGACTTATAGAAAGACCTGACTCAATAATTAAATGTATTATATAAATACTACTAACAATCCCGTCTCTGTCATTATAATCAAGGAATCCAAAACCACTACTTTCCTCGCCTGCAATCATAGCTTCTGCATTCAGTAAATATTTACTCAAATATTTAAAACCAATCGGAGTTTCGACTACTGGTACTTTATAATGTGCTGCAAGACTAGAGATTGTATTACTAACAGATATGCTTTTCACAACTGGAAGACGTTCATTTTGATGCTCAAGAAGATAATATAACAATAATAAAAATATTTGATAAGTTTCAAGTATTTCTCCATTTTCATCCACAATACCAACTCTATCTCCATCCAAATCAAAAGCTAAACCCAATGTGTAATTTTCATTTTTTATTCTTTGGGAAAGTTTGCTGAGGTTTTCTTTAATCGGTTCAGGTTTTTTAATACCAGGAAATGAAGGATTAACATAATTATTAATAGAGTCAATTACAACAGGCGACCCCTTAACGTCAATTAAATCTTCAATGTAATCAGCAGTTGTACCGAACATATTATCAACCAAAATTCGTATACTAGACTTGGAGATATCAGATATTGGTAATTTATCTCTTAAATCTTCTAAATATCCTTCTTTTGGAGATATTTCAGTTAATAATCCTTTAATGTTTCTAGCATATTTTTCTGAAATTTCCTTACTTTTTTTTATTGAGATATTAGATTCAATAAAATCTAATTCATCTTGTAAAAGAGCAGTCCCATTAGAATTACGTAGTTTTATACCATTCCATTTGAAATCGTTATGGCTGGCTGTGATAATAATCCCCAAATCGCATCCTCTTGAAATAACTTCACTTGTTAAAACAGGTGTAGGAGTAGGTTCGATTGCAAGATATGTATCAATACCTGAATCTAATAATATACGAGATATACGTTGAGCAGTTTCCTTGGAATTAAATCTTGTATCATAGCCAATAATAACTCCTCTTTCGTTAGACAATTTTTCTTTTACAAAAGCTGCAATACTCCAAGCGATCAGATCAATATTTTCATATTTAAAATCATCTGCAATGATTCCTCTCCACCCATCAGTGCCAAACTTAATATGTTTCATATTTAACTTTTAAATTTATATTATAAAAGGTTTTGTATTTCTTGAACTTTATCTAATTTTTCCCAAGGTAAATCTAAATCAAGTCTACCAAAATGTCCATAAAAACTTGTTGGTGAATATATTGGGGAACGTAAGTTTAATTGATCAATAATAGCTGCGGGTCTTAAATCAAAAACCTGCTCTATAATTTCAATTATTTTGTTGTAAGGCAATTTACTTGTTCCGTAAGTTTCAACTGACACAGACACAGGTTCTGCCATTCCAATTGCATAGGCAATTTGTACTTCACATGCTTCAGCTAAATCTGCAGCAACGATATTCTTTGCAACGTATCGGGCAGCATAAGCGCCTGATCTGTCAACTTTAGTTGGATCTTTACCTGAAAAAGCTCCGCCTCCATGTCTTGCAAATCCTCCGTAAGTATCAACTAATATTTTTCTACCAGTCAAACCAGTGTCTCCGTTAGGTCCTCCGATGACAAATCTACCTGATGGATTTACATAATATTTTGTTTTTTCATCAATTAAGTTTTCTGGAATGATTTCATTAATTACATGTTTCAATATATCATTATAAATCTGATTTTGATCTACATCTGGTTCGTGTTGAGTGCTAATTACAACTGTATCAACTCTTTGAGGTTTTCCGTTTGAATACTCTATAGTTACTTGAGATTTCCCATCCGGTCTTAGGTAAGGTAATACGTTTTTGTTTCGAATTTCTGATAATTTTTGAACTAATTTATGAGATAAAGTTATAGGTAATGGCATCAACTCTTCTGTATCCTTGCAAGCATACCCAACCATCATTCCTTGATCTCCTGCTCCTATTGTAGATTTTTCATCTTGAACATTTGATCTTTTTTCTAATGATTCAGATACTCCTTGAGAAATATCTTGCGATTGTTCGTTGATCGAAAGCATAATTCCACAAGATTTAGAATCAAATCCCAATTCAGGGTCATTAAACCCAATATCTGAAATTACTTTTCTAACAACAGATGGAATATCAACATATGCCTCGGTACTTATCTCGCCCATAATGACAACTAATCCTGTTGTTATAGCTACCTCGCAGGCAACACGTGCTTTTTTGTCTATTGAAAGAATACTGTCTAATATTGCATCTGAAATTTGATCACAGATTTTGTCTGGATGTCCTTCAGTAACCGATTCAGACGTAAACAAATATGAATCTGCATTTATAAAATCATAACTCACTTTGTACCTCCTTTTATGTTCCTATGTCCCAACTATTAAGATATTTTTCTTGTTCCTCAGATAATATATCTATATCAACACTCATTCCTTGGAGTTTTAGTCTAGCAATTTCTTTGTCTAATTCAGTTGGAAGAGAATGAACACTATTTGATAATTGAGAATTATTGTTTTTTATAAATTCTGCTGCAAGGGCTTGGCCTGCAAAACTTAAATCCATTACTCCGGAAGGATGTCCTTCAGCAGCTGCTAAGTTAATCAATCTTCCTTCCCCTAGTAAGAAAATCTGCCTTCCGTCATATAATGTATATTGTTTGACAGAATTCAAAATTTGTTTACTTGAATCTGATTCTTTTTCTAATGATTCAATATCTATTTCAACATTAAAATGCCCACTGTTTGCTATAATTGCACCAGATTTTAAATTTTTGATTGCATCGATACCCACTGCATTCATGCCCCCTGTAACGGTAATAAATACATCGCCTATTTTTGCTGCATCTTCCATTTTCATAACTCTATATCCATCCATCACAGCTTCCAACGCTCTAACAGGATCAACTTCTGTCACTATGACGTGAGACCCCATTCCATCAGCTCTCTGAGCAATACCTTTTCCGCACCATCCATATCCGGCAACAACCACAGTTTTACCTGCCCATAAAATATTTGTTGCTCTTGTTATCCCGTCTAAAGTACTTTGTCCCGTTCCATATCGATTGTCAAATAAATGTTTTGTATCAGCGTCATTGACTGCGATAACTGGATACATTAACTTGTTCTGCGAAGCCAAACTCCTAAGTCTAATTATTCCTGTTGTTGTTTCTTCACTACCTCCAATTATATTATCAATTAACGATGTTCTTTCTTGATGTATCATTGCTACCATATCAGCTCCGTCATCCATAGTCATATTTGGTTCGAAGTCACAAATTTCTGACAAATGTTGGTAGTAAGTATTGTTATCTTCACCTCTAATAGAGAATGTCGGTATTTCATATTCAGAAACTAATGCTGCCGCCACATCGTCTTGTGTACTGAGTGGATTGCTAGCACACATCGCAACTTCTGCCCCGCCATCTTTTAATATTTTAGCCAAATAAGCAGTTTCTGTAGTAACATGTAAACAGGCTCCTATTCTCATTCCACTTAGAGGTTTTTCCTTAATAAATCTTTTGTGAATTTGTCCCAAAACAGGCATTTCTTTTTGTGACCATTCAATTCTTCTAATGCCTTCTGATGCAAGTCCTAAATCTTTTACATCATATTTCAATTCAGTCATATACTACACCTTATATTTATGTATGATTAAAAATTCAATCAAAATAACTTATAAAAACTCAAGTTAAGTATTAATTGACCCGAGTAATTCTAGCACATTTAATTTAAATAGATAATACAATTATGATCTGCTTACAAATTTAAATAATCTTTAAATCGAGTTTCATCAAGTATAAAACTATAACCAATTGATTTAATATAAGCTATATATCTTTTGTATATCATATTCATATCTAGTTCGATCAAAGCTTTAACTCCGAAATCTTCTACCATAAATGATGCGACTACTGTTCCAATTACTCCTGCCATAAAAATATCTTTCGAGTTATAAGAATTAACTCTATCTAACATTCCGAAGAACGCTCCGGCAAATGAATCTCCAGCCCCAGTTGGATCTTTTACATTATTAGTTAAAAATCCAGGTAAAGCATAATATTGAACTGGAGTAAATATTAGTGACCCATGTTCTCCTTTTTTTATAACTACATTTTTTGAAGTTAGTTCCATTATTTTAAAACCAGCGTCTTTAAGATTGTTAAAACCTGAAATCATTCTTGCTTCTGATTGATCTATCATAACGACATCAGAATTTTTAATTACTTTATGCAAAACATCATTTGAAGTGTTAATCCATAAATCCATAGTATCAAGGCCAACAAATGATTTCTTATTTTCCTTTTTTACTTTTTTAAGCACGTCTAATTGTAATTCGGGATTGATATTTGCCAAAAAAAGAATATTAGACTTTTTTGCTAAATCATTCAGATCAGGTTTGAAGTCTTCAAAAACATTTAACTCAGTTGTTATTGTCTCTCTATTGTTCATATTATTTTTTTCATACTCTCCTTCCCAAAAAAACGTTAACCCCTTTTCTTGATGCATATTAGAAAGGTTAATAGAGTTGGCTTCCAACAAAGACAAATCGCTATCCTTAAAATCTTGGCCATATACCCCGACTGGAATAACTTCAGTAAATTTTGAAGCAGCAAGGCTAAAATGTATTGCCGATCCTCCTAACTGTCTTTCACTTTTACCATATAAGGTTGTAACTGTATCGTAAGCTACCGAACCAACAACTGTAATTGCCATATTAAAAACTCACTTTATTCAATTTCAAATCCATTAATAATCCAATCATTCATTCCGCCTTCTAAGTTAAATAATAAATTATCATCTACTCCATAAGCAGAACTAATTTCGCAAGCCAGAGCACTTCGAACTCCCATTTGACAAACAAAAATAACTTTTTGTTCGATCTTATTTTTAGCAACCCATCCTTCAACTTGATGAAGAGGAATCAATTCAGATGACCTGATATGACCTGTTTCATATTCCTCTAATTCTCTAACATCAATGATTCTTGGTTGCTCATCTTTTATTAGCTGGCTTAGTTCAGAAGAATTAATTTGATTAAATGGTTCTCCGTCATTTTTTCTTGGCATTATGATTTCCTAAATTTATAATTTTTTATTTTAAAATACGATTTCATTATAAACTAGTAATATGTTATTCTATTTTCTCTTATTCTAAATTAATATATCACTATGGTTAAAAAAGAGAACGTCAAACGTAATACCTTTGAAGTAAATACCGACCCTGAATATGTTTGGAAATCAGGCGAAATATTAAAGTACACAGATGCTAGTTTCCCATTATCAATGTTAGGTTGGAGTTCAATTAACATGGTATTTGAGGGAATAAGAGGATATTACAATAAATCTGATGATCAAATCTATATCCTTCATTTAAACGAACATCTCTCAAGATTTATGGAATCTATGAAAATGATGAGAATGCATCCCTTTGCAAGCCCAGATGAATTAAAAGCCGTCATTATTGATCTAATAAAATTAAATAAATACAAAGAAGACATTTATATGCAACCGCTAGGTTACTTTGGGGATGGGCCTCCTGGTTTTCTGGCATCTGGAGAAAGAAAAGGTGATATGACAATCATGGTAAAACCAATAGACTCTTTACTCAACTCAGATAATATGTTGAATGTAAATGTTAGCTCATGGAGAAGAATTTCTGATGATGTTATGCCACCTAGGATTAAAACAATAGCTAATTATCAAAATTCAAGATATGTAGCTGAAGAAGCAAAGCTAAATGATTATGACCAATCATTAATTTTAAATAATCAAGGTAAAGTTTCAGAATCGACATATACTTGCGTGTTCATGGTAAAAAACGAAAAATTAATCACTCCGAATGTAACTTCAGGAATATTGGACAGCATAACAAGAAAATCAATCATTGAACTTGCTAGAAACGAACTGGGATTGAAAGTAGAAGAAAGAGAAATTGATAGAACTGAATTTTATGTTGCTGACGAATCATTTATCTGTGGAACAGGAGGAGAAATTCAATTTATAGGTAAAATTGACGGGTATGTTATTTCAGAAAAACCTGGAAATATATCTAAAGAAATTCAAAATTTATATCATAATATTGTTAGAGGAGTCGACAAAAGGTATAATCATTGGAGAACAAAAACATTTTAATTTAATCAAAAAGGAGAAATCACATGTCAAACGCACCGTTGTCAGGATCTGAATTAGAAGATATAAAATTAATGGCACAAAAACATTTTTGGCCTCATGCAAAACCAGCAGGTGATGTATCTTCAGAAACTGGATTGAAAACCATAACTAAAGGTGAAGGTGTTTGGCTTTTTGATGAAAACGATCAACCTTGGTATGATACAACTTCTTGTCTATGGCTAGTAAATTTAGGACACGGAAGAACTGATATTGCCGATGCTGCATACGAACAAATGAAAGAAGTGAGTTTCACTCCTATGGGGTCATTCAGTCCACCAACTGCAAAATTATCAGGTAAGATCGCATCCTATGCTCCTGATAAAGAGTCAAGAGTATTTTTTGTATCCGGAGGAGCAGAAGCAAATGAAACCGCTCTTAAAATGGCAAGAAAATTTCACATAAACAATGGTGAAGGAACAAGATATAAAGTTATAAGCAGAAGAAATTCATATCATGGGGCTACATATGCCACTATGAGTATGGGTGGTGGAACCAGGCCTCCATACGAATTTGAACCATTGATGCCAGGTAGCATAAAAATTGCAAATTATGATAGTTACAGATTGGGTTTTGGAACAAAATCTGAAGAGCAAGCAAGTGAGGAATATGCAAATGACTTGGAAAGAGCAATATTAGGGCAAAACCCTTCTACGGTTTCTGCGTTTATTGCTGAACCTATTTCTACAGCAACTGGAATTCATGTTCCCAACAAAGCATATTTTCAGATGATCAGAGAAATATGTGACAAATATGGTGTTTTAATGATCTCAGATGAAGTTATTACAGGATTTGGAAGAACAGGTTCATGGTTCTCAATCAATCAATGGGATGTTACACCGGATATAATTACTTTTGCAAAAGCTTGTACTAGTGGATATTTACCTATTGGTGGAGCAATTGCAACTAAAAAAGTATCAGATGCATTCATCGGTGATGAAAGCAAAACTTTCACACATTTAATGACATTTGGAGGAAATCCTGCTTCTAGTGCAGCCGGTGTCAAAACCATTGAAATTATGGAAAATGAAAAAGCTGTTCAAAACAGTAAAGAAATGGGTGATTACCTAATGGGCAAACTTGAAGATTTATACAAATATAATATTGTTGGACATGTACGAGGTGGCAAGGGCTTATTAAACGCCGTAGAACTAGTATCTAACAAAAATACTAAGGAACCTTACCCTGATCTTCCTAAAAAATTAGGTGGTTTGTACAATAAATATAACATGATCGGGTTACCATCTCCAGTGGGCGTTACCCTTGCGCCACCTATAACAGTGAACAAAGATGAAATTGACGACTTGGTAGAAAGAGTAGAAAACATAATTAAAGATCTAGAAACAAATTAGTATTAATTATTTTTATTTTTAGACTATGCCAAACAATGATTTTTTAACTATTGACGGGAAACAATTTAAATCAAGATTAATGGTCGGGACTGGGCGACATAGGTCTAACGACGAAATGGTTAGTTCTATAAAATCTTCAAATGCAGAAATAATCACAATTGCTATTGGAAGAATAAATTTAAATAATGTTAATGAAAAATCAATACTTGATTTTTTCGATTGGAATAAATATACACTTCTACCAAATACAGCTGGAGCAAAAAATATTAAAGAAGCTATTTATATTGCAGAATTAGCAAGGGAGTTGACAGGCTCTAATTGGATAAAATTAGAAGTCATCCCTGATTCTACATATTTACTTCCTGATCCGGTAGGGACTTATGAAGCTGCAAAATATCTAGTCAAAAATGGATTTACAGTACTTCCTTATATAAACGCTGATCCCGTTCTTGCAAAAAAATTAGAAGATGTAGGTTGTGCAACTGTCATGCCATTAGGATCATCAATCGGTTCCGGTAACGGGATTCACACATTAGAAGAAATTAAAATCATAATTGAGCAATCTGAAGTGCCCGTAGTAGTAGATGCCGGTCTTGCAGTACCATCTGATGCGTCGCTTGCTATGGAAATAGGAGCTGATTGCGTGTTAGTAAATACTGCCATAGCACAAGCTGAAAATCCATCTTTAATGGGAACAGCTTTTAAATTAGGTGTAGAAGCAGGAAGAAAAGCATTTTTAGCAGGAAGAATACCAAAAATAAATCAAGGATATACAAGTAGCCCACAAAGTGGGATAAATAATGACAAATAATAATAAATTAAACTTTAAATACTACTTAATGCTAGTAACTGACATATTTAAAGATTTTCCCAACCTAAATGAAGCAGAACTTTTTATTTCCATGTCAATAAAATATGGAGTTAATATGGTTCAATTAAGAGATGACTCAAAATTTGATAAGGAGAAAATTTTTTTTATTAATAAAATCAAAAACAAATTTCCCAACGCATTAATCATCATCAATACACACTACAAATTGGCACAACAATCAAATGCTGATGGAATTCATATAAAAGAATCTAAGTGGAATAAAACAATCAAAAATATGAGTACAGATATGATTATTGGTAAATCAGTACATTTAGATGAAAGCACATTAAAACCTAAGAACTTGAGTGATTCGAATGAATTCCCCATTCCGAATTACATAATTTTTGGAACTATATTTAGTTCAAGCACACATCCTGAAATCAAACCCATTGGAATAAATTATTTTAGAAAAATAAAAAAGATATATAATGATTCGATTATTCTAGCCATAGGAGGAATAAACGAAAAAAACACTAAACAAATAATTAAGGCAGGAGCTGATGGTGTTGCTATAAAATCAGGT
>CEPW01037336.1_pt1 | contig 14957 bp, 13 predicted proteins | sample 356211 | NCBI WGS metagenome assembly CEPW01 (sample SAMEA2620021, study PRJEB7988) | marine metagenome | biome: marine biome (ENVO:00000447); feature: deep chlorophyll maximum layer (ENVO:xxxxxxxx); material: "saline water (ENVO:00002010), including plankton (ENVO:xxxxxxxx)" | depth 25 m
TACTTAAGCCTATAGCTATGTCTGCTATTCTTGATGAAGATCACAGTAAATCTATTTTGAGCATAGATACTTCACCTGGATGGATTGAATACGAAGGCTTTAAAACAAGTGATTTTAGAAATTATGGTCTATTAACACTCTCAGAAATTATCTCCCTTTCCAGTAATGTTGGAATGGTTAAGCTCTGTAAAGATCAAGATATTGATAGCCTCGTTAGCTACTATGAGAAGTTTGGAATAGGAAGATATCCTACCTCGATTATGTTACCTGCCAGAGAAGGTTATTTACCTCATTCAAATCAATTCACTCCAAGAGACAAAGTAAGCTCTTGTTACGGATACGGCATGACACTCTCTGCCCTTCAGATAGCACAAGCTTATTCAGTTTTCGCAAATGAAGGAAACTTTGTAGAGCTAAGTCTATTTAAAGGTACTCAATTCAATGAACCTTTTTCAGAAAGAGTGATCAAAGAACAAACAAATCAGTTAATTCTTGATATGCTTGTGGAGACAGTAAATTCTAAAAGAGGCACAGCCTCCAAAGCAAAATTGAAGAATAGACTTGTAGCCGGAAAAACAGGAACTGCAAAAGAAACAATGCAAGAAGAAACTACATACACAGCTACTTTCGCTGGCTTTGTGCCTTATGATCAACCTGAATTTCTTACAGTTGTTGTCATGCATGGCTTATCAGGAGAGGAGTCCTCGGGTGGTAAAGTTTCTGCACCAATATTCTCAAATATCATGGAGCAAATTTTTCTCTTTAGAGAATTAAATATCTAAATGAACTTATCAGCATTAATTCCTGAGCTCAAACTGTCAAGCTGCTTAAATGATCTAGAGGTTGGCAGTATTCATATAGACAGCAGAGATGTTAAAGAGGGAGGTATTTTTTTCGCACTTAAGGGCCAAAATTTTGATGGAAATGATTATATAGATGAGGCTCTGGAAAAAGGGGCTTCTTTGGTAGTTACAGATACTGGTAAGTACAAAACCTCCGAGAAAATTATTTATTTCAAAAGACTTAGAGAGAATCTAAGCGACATAGCTTCTAGATTCTATGAAAATCCCAGTGCTAATTTAAAAACCATTTGCGTAACCGGAACAAATGGTAAAACTACAGCGGTTGAAACATTTGCAATGTTAGGTAACTTGTTGGGTGAAAAGAGCTCCTTCATGAGTACGATAAATTTTTCAATTAACGGATCAATACAACATACATCTGATTTGACTACGCCAGATACTATTACAATAAATAGAAATCTTAGCCACTCCCTAAGAAAGAACTCAAAATACTTTTCAATGGAAGCTTCATCTCATGGTCTCGAACAGGATCGTCTTCAGGGCTTAGAAATTGATTATGCAGTTCTTACAAGCTTTTCTCATGACCATCTTGACTATCATGGTGATCTTGAAAGTTATAAATTAGCCAAGAAAAAACTGTTCGTTAATCATAATCCACAAACAAATATAGTGTGCATTGATAGTGAGTTTGGATCAGAACTATTTGCTGAACTTAAGAAACTGAATCCAAATACCTACAGTGTTTCCATAGAAAGAGATGCAGACTTTTCTGCTGAGTTTGTTGTGTGTAACGAGGGATTAAATGTTCGACTAAAAGCTTTAGAAAAAGAAATCTCTTTTGAATTGAAAACTATTTCAAGATATTTAGCCTCCAACTATATTTGCATGCTTGCGATAATGATATTAGAAGGGAAGAGTTTGGAAATTCTAAAAACCCAAAGCGAAAAAATAAAATTTCCATCTGGGCGTCTACAAAAGATTCATCAAGGTAATCCGGCAATTTATATTGATTATGCTCATACTCCTGAAGCTTTAGAATTCACATTAAAGGAAATAAAGAATTCACATACAGGTGAGCTGTGGTGTCTTTTTGGATGCGGTGGAGATAGAGATATCAAAAAGAGACCAATTATGGGATCAATAGCTGAAAAATACTCTGACATGGTCGTATTAACTAGCGATAATCCTAGATCAGAAAATCCAGATAAAATCATCAAAGACATCACTCTTGGAATATCGGATCAAAAAAAGCTCATAATTAATACAGATAGAAAAAAGGCAATTATTGAAACTTTCAATATATTGAAGAATAAAGAAGACTATGTCCTTCTAATTGCTGGAAAGGGCCATGAGTCTTACCAAGAAATTCAAGGCCAGTTTCATGAATTCAATGACACAGAGATCGTCAACTCAATTTTGCAATAATACTTAGTCATGGAATTATCAATGCTATCAACAGTCTCTAATGGAAATCTAATTGGTCACTCTCTAGATATAGAAAATTTTAGTTTGGATTCTAGAAATATCAAACAAGGGGACTTATACATTGCCTTACAAGGCACCAATTTTGATGGACATGATTTTGTAGAGGAGGCTATTTCGAAAGGTGCTTCTGCAGCTGTAGTTCATAAATCCATTAGATCTGACATACCTCATATCTTGGTTAATGATACTTATGATTTTATGAAAAGTGTTGCTCTATTCAACCGTTCAAATTTTGAGGGAAAGGTAATTGGAATTACAGGAACAAATGGTAAGACATCTACTAAGCAAATTCTTTCTAACCTTCTAGATAATAATAATGAATGTCATAAGACATCAGGCAATAAGAATAATCAAATAGGTGTTCCGTTTTCTTTATTAAATTTAATTAACCAATATAAATTCTCCGTAATTGAAATGGGAACTAGTGAACCGGGTGAAATTGAAGTTTTAAATGGATTAGTAAAGCCTGATATTTCAGCTATAACAAATGTTTCAAAGGGACATTTAGCAGCACTTAAAAGTACTGATATGATTGCTAAAGAAAAAGGGGAAATCTATAAATTCCATTCTGATAATGGAGTAGCTTTTCTACCAAGAGATTCCAAGTACTTCGATTATTGGAAAAGTTCAACTAATGCTCTAGAAATATTCAGTTTTGGTCTGCACAAGAGTTCTGATTTCCTTATCTCGGATATAAAAACAGACATAGAAAGCAATATGACTGAGTTTTGTCTTCGGTTTGATGGACTCACAGAAAATTTTAGTATTAATAGCATTGCTCAGCATAATGCCATCAATGCAGGATTATCTGTGGCTATTGCTCATTATTGCAAAGTACCAATTGATTTAATCAAACAACGTCTCCAATTTACCGAGATGCCTGAGAGAAGGTTGGCTATATCCAGTTCAATTAAAGGCTCTTCACTTATAGATGATTCTTATAATTCCAATCCCGCCTCCTTAAGAAATGCTCTTAAATCTATAAGCAATTCAGATAAGAGAAAAATATGTGTATTGGGAGAAATGAAGGAGCTAGGATCCGAGTCCGTGAATATGCACAAGGAGTTGCTATCTTTGGCAGCAGAAACAGCTGATAATGTTATTTGTTTAGGAAACGAATGGTTGAACACAAATGTTACAGCTAAGAATATAAAATTTTTTGAAGACCAAGATAAGCTTTATTCATTCTTAGTAACAAGCATTAACGCTGACTCATTAATACTAATAAAAGGCTCAAGATCAACCAGAATGGATCTAATAGCTGATAAACTTAAACTGTAATGCTCTTACCTTTATTTGAATATCTATCTGAGTTTTTTGGACCTTTTCGTGTAGTTGAATTTTTATCTACAAGAGCAATATTGGCAACATTAACCTCTTTATTGTTTTCACTCGTTCTAGGTCCTAAATTCATCAATAAGATGAAAGATATACAAATAGGTCAAGTTGTAAGAGAAGAAGGTCCTCAGACTCACTTATCAAAACAAGGCACACCCACAATGGGAGGCACACTTATACTTAGCTCTGTATTCCTGAGTGTAATACTTTGGGGCGACTTGGAAAATCGATACTTATGGGTAGCCTTTCTTACATCTATGGCTTTTGGTGTCCTGGGGTGGATAGATGATCGTTTGAAAATTAAACATAAATCTAGCGATGGACTTTCTCCTCTCAGTAAAATTCTATGGCAATCTGTCATAGCTCTACTTGCATGTACCTATCTTTACTTGAGCCAAGAGAATATTGCTGAGACCAGTCTAATTGTTCCTTTCTTCAAAGATATCTCGATACCACTGGGCTTGGGATTTATTCTCTTATCTTATTTTGTGGTAATTGGAACTAGCAACGCAGTAAATCTAACTGATGGACTTGATGGTTTGGCAATACTTCCTTGCGTCATGGTAGCAGCAGGCTTAGGGATCATAGGCTATCTAGCTGGTAATGCTATTTATTCTGATTTTCTAAATATCCCTTATCTTCCAGGTACTGGTGAAATGATAGTTTTTTGTGGCGCATTAGTAGGATCAGGCATAGGGTTTCTCTGGTTCAACACCTATCCTGCACAAGTTTTTATGGGAGATGTGGGATCACTTTCTCTGGGTGCAGCTTTAGGCATAGTCACTGTGATTATTAGGCATGAATATGTATTGCTTGTAATGGGAGGCTTGTTTGTAATAGAAGCATTATCTGTAATTGTTCAAGTAGCTTCATTTAAATTAACAGGCAAAAGAGTTTTTAATATGGCTCCACTTCATCATCATTATGAACTCAAAGGCTGGCCAGAGCCCAGAGTGATTGTTAGGTTTTGGATTATTACGTTCATGTTAGTTCTGCTCGGGTTGGCCTTACTCAGACTCAGATAATTCTTGTGCAAAACAAAATTCCCTTAGTACTTGGATTGGGTGTGACAGGCAAATCAATTTTAAACTTCCTTACAAAATCACATGATGAAATCTATCTTATTGAAGAAAATCCAGATAATCCAAGTTTAAGTGATCTGTCTAACTACGATACTAAAGTCCATGTTAATCCATTCATTGGAGAAGATTTCTTTGAAAGTGTCTCTGTAATCTATGTCAGTCCTGGTATATCTAAAGAACACCCTATTATTCTAAAAGGTAATGAAAACAAGATATTAATATCATCAGATATTGAGGAGTTCCTAAACAATAGCAAGAGTCTAAAAATTGTTGTGACAGGGACCAACGGTAAAACTTCAACGAGTTTGATGATCGAAGCTCTTTTAAAAGCCTTCTATCCTCATTTGAAAATAAAATGTATAGGTAATATCGGTAATCCAGCTCTTCCTTGTTTAGAACAAGAAATAGATGTGTCGGTAATAGAAGCCTCTAGTTTTCAATTAGAGCTTATCAATGAAGCTCAGTTTGAGATTGGTGTTTTACTTAATGTCCATGAAGATCATCTTGATAGGCATAAGAGTTTTGATGAATATCGAGATATAAAGAAAAAAGTTCTCAAATTCTCTGAATATAATATCTCTTTTGACGATTCCAATGATTTAAGGAAAGAACACAAGAATTATGATCTCTTCGAAATGCCTGAAGATGTAATAAATTCAAAATTTTATAAAAGCTGGCCTAAGCATGATCTTCAAAATCTTAAAGCAGCAATTTGTGTATTAGATTTTTTCTCCCAAATATACAAACAAGCACCTTTAAATGAGTCTAACTTCTATGCAAACATTCAAATTGCTTTAGAAAGTTTCAAAAAACCTGAGCATAGATTTGAACTATTGGCAGAAGTCAAAGGCATTCAATATATTAATGATTCCAAGGCAACAAACTTACATGCAACGATAAATGCCATTCAAGCAGTAAATAGGTTTAAAGAGAAAGGAAATCTTTTTTTAATCTGTGGAGGTGATCTTAAAGGACAAGACTTATCAGTATTAGATCCAGATATAATTAAATCTATAAAAGAAATATTCATTTTTGGAAAAGATAAAGACACTCTATTTGAGTCAATGCATAAACACACAAACTGTTTTATTGAGAAGAGTTTGGAAGATGCAGTCCGTAAAGCCTCAAAAAATGCCAAAGACAGTGACTATGTTCTCCTTTCTCCTGCTTGCTCAAGCTTGGACATGTTTGAGGACTATCAAGCAAGAGGCATAAAATTCAAAGAAATCGTTGAAGAAATTAGAAATGAATAGACTAAGGATTTTTGAGAATTTTGATTATGTGAAATTAGATTTTTTATTAATTTCTTTATTCTTAACTATTAGCTTATGTGGCTTAATTATTCTTTCTTCTGCGTCTGTATATTTTTCTGATTCTGTCTATGGTTCTCCGATGGCAATTTTTAACAGACAGCTAATCTATTTCTTTATCGGTTTAATTGGGCTGCTTGTAACTTTTGTAACTCCTATAAATTTATGGCCCAGTTATGATCGGTTGTTTCTATCCATGGGTTTTTTACTCTTATTGATGGTATTTGTACCTGGAGTAGGAGTGGAGATCAACGGAGCTAATAGGTGGATTAGAATTGCTGGGTTCGGTTTCCAGCCTTCAGAATTAATGAAATTTTTGAGTATATTATACGTTTCATGCTATTCCGTTAGGCGCATTAAAGAGATTCAGTCTCATTGGTTAGGATTTTTTAGGCCTGCACTAATCATAGTTAGCATCATATCTATAATTTTAGTTCAACCCGATTTAGGTTCCTCAGCTGTAATTTTTGCTTCTGTTCTAGGAGTGCTATTCATAGCCGGAGTCAAAATTAGACAATTCCTGATCGTGGCCATATTGGGGCTAGCCGGAATAGCTATGATGATATTTTTTGTACCTTGGAGATGGGAAAGGATTATTTCTTTTATGGATCCGTGGAGCAATCCTTTCACTAGCGGATATCAACTGACATTATCTCTTATGTCTATTGGAAGAGGTGACTGGTTTGGTGTAGGTCTTGGACAGGGCTTAATAAAAATGGGCTATCTACCAGATGCTCATACAGACTTTATCTTTTCTGTTATAGTCGAAGAGATAGGTATTCTTGGTGGATTTGCCATAATTTCTCTGTTATTTGCTCTTTGTTTTAGAATTTTTTTCATTGGCAGAGAGTCATTAGTAAGGAAAAACTTTTTTGGATTTTATTTCTGTTATGGTGTAGCTCTTTTATTGGGATTACAGACTTTTATTAATATAGGAGTTGCTTCCGGATTACTGCCTACAAAAGGATTGACCCTACCTCTGGTGAGTGGAGGTGGTACAAACTTAATCATTGTTTGTATCATGATTGGTTTAATTCTTAGAATTGATTACGAAAATAAAATATCTATGCCTGTTCCAATGATAAAGAGAAGGGTTTAATTGTAATGAAAGTACTGATTGTTGCTGGAGGTACAGGGGGGCATGTCTATCCGGCATTAAGTATTGCTGAAGAATTGCATAAAAACGGAAATTCAATATCGTGGATTGGAAAGAAAGGAAGTCTTGAAGAAAGATTATGCAAAACTAGAGGTTTTGACTTCTTTTCTATCAAAGGGTCAGGTTTTCTTGGTAAAGGTTTGATAGCTAAAATAAATTCGATCTACTTACTCGTAGTCTCAGCCATTAAATCTATTTTTTATCTTTTATCTATCAGGCCTGATGTGATTATTTCAACCGGAGGATATTTATCCTTAGCGCCTAGCTTTATCGGTTCCTTTGTTTGTCCATTGATAATACACGAACAGAACAGCGTAGCAGGAATATCTAATAGAATCTTACACACAAGATCAAAGATGAGTTTTGAAGCATTTCCGGATACATTTCAAACAAATAAAAACAAAGTCTCTTGGGTGGGAAATCCCGTTAGAAAGGAAATTATTGTTTCTGCCGAGAAAAGCCTTTCAAATAGTTCTCATTTCACCATATTAGTCTTAGGCGGAAGCCAAGGGTCTCAACAAATCAATGACATATTGTGTAAAACTTTTGAAAATAAAAACCCTCCTTCAGGATGGAGAATAATTCATCAGGTTGGAAACCTTGAAACAGACAGACTTAGTTCTGTTTATTCAATAGCTGGAATTAACTTTGAAATTAGAAAATATATAGAAGATATGGGTGATGCTTATGGACAGGCTGATGTGGTAATTTCTCGTTCTGGTGCAATGACCGTAACTGAAATCTGCGCTGTAAAAAAACCTTGTATATTATTACCTCTTCCTTGGTCAGCAGACGACCACCAGTACAAGAATGCCTTATTTTTGAAAAATAAAGGTGCTGCTGAGATCATAAAATCTGAAATAAATAATTCCGAGCATCTTTTTGAGCTGTTAATTGACTTGGAAAACGACCATAATAAAAGGGAGTCCATGGCTGATGCTTCAGGTAAGGTTTTCCCTAAATCTAGCTCTGAAGAGATTTACAGAATTATTGATGAATCCCTCTAAATACAAACTTAACAATATTCACTTTATTGGAATAGGTGGAAGTGGTATGTCGGGTATAGCAGAAGTGTTAAATAATCTAGGTTACAAAGTAACTGGCTCTGACGCAGCTAATTCTCATAACACAGCAAGGTTAGAGGAACTGGGTATAGATATTTATTATGATCATAAGCCTTCAAATCTTGATGACGTGGAGATGGTTGTTAGGTCGACCGCAATTAAAGACAGTAATCCTGAGATTTTAGAAGCAAAAATAAGGTCAATCCCCATCTTAGCAAGGGCAGAGATGCTTTCCAGTCTAATGAACAACAAAAGAGGAATTGCCATTGCAGGCACTCACGGTAAGACAACGACGACAAGCTTAATAGCTTCAATTATGAGTGATGCTGAACTTGACCCAACCTTTATCAATGGAGGCATAATCAATAGCTTTAATTCCAATGCACAATTAGGTAAAGGTGACTATTTAATTGCTGAAGCTGACGAGAGTGATCAGTCTTTTCTCTTACTTCAACCTTCAGTATCAGTCATAACCAACATAGAAGCCGACCATCTCGTAAATTATGAAAATAATTTCTCCAACCTAAAACAAGCCTTTTTAGACTTTGTAAAAAACCTTCCTTTCAGCGGCATTACTATTGTCTGTGGAGATGATCCTGTAATTAATGAGCTCAAAACCAGCTTTCAGAGGCCTCACATAAGCTATGGTTTTAATGCATCAAATGATTTTGTTATATCTAATTATCGATCAAATGAGCTTAAGTCTTCATTTACACTAACTGCTGAAAATTTCTCAGAGGATTTTAATTTAAATATGTTGGGACGACATAATGTCTTAAATGCAGCTGCATCAATAATTTTATGTTTGCAAGAAGGAATAAGTCTGTCAGTTATAAAGAAATCCTTAGACAATTTTATGGGTTTAGATAGGCGTATGCAGATATTAGGTAAAACTTCCATTAATAATTTTGACTGCATGTTTATTGACGATTACGGACATCATCCTACAGAAATAAAGCAAACAATAGAGGCCATCAAAGTTTCGTTTCCTGATCATCAATTGGTAATGATATTTCAACCTCATCGATTCACAAGAACCCAAGATCTGTTTAACGAATTTACGGACGTTTTAAAATCTGTAGATACCTTATTCTTATTGGATATTTATTCTGCTGGAGAGGAGCCTATCCAAGGTATTGATAGCCTAAGCATTAAGCAATCACTTCTGAATTCAGGGTTCAAAAATGTCTTGCAGTGCGATATTTCAGATCAGCTTCTGGAAGAAATTACTCAAGGGATTGAAGAAGATACTGTTTTTGTTTTTCAGGGTGCAGGAGATATTTCTTCTGTAAGTAATAAAGTTAAAAGTAGATATTTTTAAATGGACTCTTTTCCTTTACTAAAAGATAAAAGAATTTTGCTTTTATCCGGTGGTTGGTCTGCTGAAAGAGAAATTTCGTTAAGGTCGGGCAGGGCAGTTGAAGGTGCTTTCAATAGAAGTGGATTAACATTTTCACACCTGGATTTAAAATCTCCTGAAGAGGCACTAGATATTTCTAATGAATTTGATGTTGCTTTTATCGCATTACATGGGCGTGGAGGTGAGGACGGATTTATTCAAGAAATACTAGAATCAAAGGGTATTAGATTTACAGGCAGTAACTCTGAAGCCTGTAAGACCTCAATGAATAAGATTGAATCCAAGAAGGTCTGGAGGGAGTTGTTACTTCCAACCCCTGATTTTGTAGAAATACTTAATGCAGGAAGTTCTGACATGAAATTGACACCTCATTTATCTGGGGAAGATGATATAACTGCTTTAGATAAAACTTTTGTAGTCAAACCTGCTAACGAAGGTTCTAGTTATGGAATAACCATCGTAAAACCTGGAAAGGGTTCACTAGAAAATGCAATGCTTGAAGCTTTGAAATATGACACTTCAATTCTAGTCGAAGCTTTTGTTCCTGGAAGGGAATTAACAGTTTCGATACTTGGAAGCGAAGTCTTACATCCTATTCACATAAAACCTGCAGGTGCGTTCTATGATTTTGATTCTAAATACGCAAACCTAGGAACTGAATACATTAAGGCTGAATTAAGTCCTTCTAAATTAGAGGAAATTAAGGCTTATGCCTGGCATGCCTTTACATCGTTAGGTTGTGAAAATTGGGGTAGAGTAGATTTTATTGAAGATGAACAGGGCAATTTTCAGATAATTGAAGTAAATACTGTTCCAGGGCTTACTGAGACAAGCTTATTTCCAAAAGCTGCTTCTTATTTGGGACTTTCATTTGATGAAGCCATAATGGAAGTTATGCATTTATCTTGCAAATAACCCCACTTGTAAATAGAATGCGCAGCACCTTGCTCTACATGTTTTACATGGGAGCTATAAACCAAGAGGAAAACAATGAGAAACTACGAAATTGTATTTTTAGTACATCCAGATCAGGCCGATCAAACTTCGTCCATCATCTCTAAGCTAGATAATCTTGTTAAAGATTCTGGAGGGAATGTTCACAGGTCAGAAAATATCGGAAACAGAAAACTGGCATATCCTATTCAAGATCAATTTAAAGCCAGTTATGGTTTATTGAATGTTGAATGTAATCAAGAAACAATTGATGAAATAAAAAATTCATTCAAATTTAACGACTCAATTATCAGAAATTTAGTTTTAAGCGTTAAGAAAGTCCATAAAGATACTTCAGCATTACTTTCACAAACTAAAGAAGATAACGAAAAAGATACTTATCAAGAGGCTAGGGAAGCAGCTAAGATGGATGAGGAAAGGTCAGCTCAAGAAGCCTCTAAGACAGAAGCTGTAGAAGCCAAAGAAGAAGTGAAAGCAGATAAAGAATCTGCTGAAACAGAACAAACAGCAGAAGAGCCAGTAGAAGAAATCAAAGATGATAAAACTACTTCTGAAGAGGAGAAAGATTAATGGCCAAGAAGCAAAAGAAAAATTTCAAAAGAAAGAGCGATTTCGATAATAGACCAAAGTATTGTAAGTTTACGTCTTTGGGAATAGAAGAAATTGATTTCAAAGATATTAAGTTATTAAAAGAATACATCACTGAAACTGGAAAAATTATTCCAGCAAGGATGACTGGTACTTCAGCTAAATATCAACGTCAACTGAATAAGGCTGTTAAAAGGGCTAGGCACTTAGCCTTACTACCTTACACTGATTCACATTACAATTAAGCTATGGAAGTAATATTATTAGAGAAAGTTGCCCAGTTGGGTGATCCAGGAGATTTGGTCAATGTTAAAGCCGGGTACGGAAGAAATTTTCTCATTCCTACCGGCAAAGCTGTAAGGGCTGATGCAGAAAATAAAGCTGAATACGAAAAAAGAAGAGAAGCACTGTTGTCTGCTGAAGCAGATAGGAGAGAGTCTGCAGAAAAACTTTCTGAAACCATGGAATCCCTAGAGGTAGTGATTGAAGCGCAAGTCTCTGAAGAAGGTACTCTGTACGGATCAGTTGGTACCAGAGAAATTTCTGATTCATTAATTGCAAAAGGCTTTGAAATAGAAAAGAGTGCTGTCAGATTGCCCGAGGGTGTTCTCAAAGAAGTAGGAGAATACTCCGTTGATATTGAACTTCATCCAGAAGTAATTAAAACAATATCTGTGACCATTAGTGCCCTCGAAGAAAGTTAAAATTTTCTTGTTTTAATATGTCAGCTGTGGGAGGATTAATTCCTTTCCCTAAATTTGTTTATGGCATTAGATACACCCTTAAAAAGAGAATTACCATACTCGACTGAAGCAGAGAAAGCCGTCTTGGGTGGTATCATGCTTAAGAATGAAACTTGGGATATAGTTTCTGATTTAGTTAAAGAAGATGATTTTCATAAAGAAGAACATCGACTTATTTATAGGACTATCAATGACTTGCAGGATGCGGGAAAACCTATAGATGTTATAACAGTACAAGAAGCTATAGAAGGCAATGGGGATCTACCAAAACTGATTAATTCAGGTGGCAAGGATTACCTCACTTTACTTGCAAAAGAAACCCCCAGTGTTGCTAATATCCAAAGTTATGCTGACATTATTAAGCAAAGATCTAATCTTAGAAGACTGATCATAGCGGCTGATAATATTTCAAAAATTGCTAAAGAATCAGATGCTTCAGGCAGCGATAGGATAATTGATGAGGCCGAAGAAAGTATTTTGAGTCTGAGAGACGATCTTAATAGATCGGCTGGACCGAAAGAAGTTAGAGAACTTTTAGGCCCTGTTTATGCCAATATTCAGGAATCATCTGAAAGCGGTAGCGCCTTAGTTGGGGTTAGTACTGGTTTTACTGAAATCGATGAAGTGACATTGGGATTTCAGAAATCTGATTTAATAATAATAGCTGGTAGACCTTCGATGGGTAAGACTGCTTTTGCTTTTAATATAGCCGAAAATGTAGCTAGGCAAACTGATCAAACCGTACTCTTGTTTAGTATGGAGATGTCATCTGAGCAAGTGGTAAGGCGTTTTATTTCAAGCATCTCCAATATAGATCTGCAACGCCTGATGAGAGGGCAACTTGAAGAAACTGATTGGGAAGGTATAGATAAGGCTTTGTCAGTGTTGAGTCAAAAACGAATTCTATTGGATGATACTCCTGCCTTGTCACCGTCAGAGATCAGAGCTAGAGCAAGAAGAGTAAAAAGAGAGCATGATGATCTTGCAATGATTGTCATTGATTATCTTCAGTTGATGCAAGTTCCTGGAAGTGGTGATAATAGGGTTGCCGAGATTAGTGAAATTAGTAGATCTCTCAAAGCTTTAGCTAAAGAATTAAATGTACCGGTTATAGCTTTATCTCAATTGAATAGGGCTGTAGAGACTAGGCCTAACAAAAGGCCTATTCTTGCAGATCTGAGAGACTCTGGTGCAATAGAACAAGATGCAGATGTCATCGCATTTCTCTATAGGCATTCCTACTATGATCCAACTGACTTAGAAGCTAAAGGAAAGGCCGAAGTAAATATTGCTAAGCAAAGAAACGGTCCTACGAAAGCCGTTCCAGTTGCGTTTATTGAAAATACTGCAACTTTCCAAAATTTAGCTAAAAGTGACAGATTCCCACCTCAATATTACGAAGAGAATGATGATTCATTTTCTCAATAACAATAACTTAAATACAATCTCTAATACACTTCCTGTCATATAAATGACATAGTCTTAACTTCTCATGCATTCTTTTATTTGTATAATTATTTATGAGGTTTAAGAATGAAAATACAATACACAAAAGATACCCCCAGAAAAATTAGAGACTACGAAACTGAAGAATTTAATCTTGGGCCTGAAGAAGTAGAAGATATAGCCGAAATATTTAAGACACCTTTAACCGGAACTTATAATTGGGATTACACAATTCAAGATAATAGAATCGCTAAACTTTATGAATTGGGGAAGAAATTAAATTGGAATGTTTCGATGGATATCGATTGGGATAGACCAGTTGTTGTCTCCGATGAAATACCTGCAGTCTTTTGGGATGAATACCCTCCATATAAAAAATTAAGCGATGATCAAAAGAGGGAGTTTTTTAGACATAGAGGCGCTAGTCAATTAAGTCAGTTTTTACATGGAGAGCAGGGGGCTCTTCTGGTTGCTTCTCAATTAGTTTCTTGTGCTCCTACCTATCAAGCTAAGCTTTATGCGGCTTCACAAGCTTTTGATGAAGCACGACATGTTGAAGCTTTTAGCCGATACATACAAACAAGATCAAAATTAATGTATCCAGTTGGTACGGGCTTAAAAAGCCTTCTTGATAAAATCCTTACTGATGAAAGATGGGATTTAAAGTTAATTGGAATGCAAATAATTATTGAAGGTCTTGCCTTGGCTGCGTTTAATACTGCAAAAGCCGTGACACCTGATCCTGTATTTAGGGATATTCTGCACCTGATAATAAGAGACGAAGCTCGTCATGTTACTTTTGGCGTAAATTATCTTGAGGACTTCATTGAAAATTTAACTGATGGAGAGCGAGAAGATAGGGCTATGTTTGCTTACGAAGCATGTGTGATAAGTAAAGAAAGACTTTTTCCAACAGATGTCTTTAGAAAATTCGGTTGGAATGAAGATGAAGCTAGGGAGTTTTCCAATAATGCAGGTTTTGCGCTGGAGTTCCAAAGACTTCTTTTCTCCAGGGTGGTACCCAATCTATCTAGAATAGGTCTATTAACTGATAAAGTCAGACCTCTTTATGACAAATTAGGTGTTTTGGAATTTGAGTCACATACTGCTGAGGACATAACCTGGGCAGAGCTCGAAAAGCCATTGGACCTTACTGCTTAAATTTATAATTCTATTGTCCGATAGCCAGGTTTTTGTTAACCTGTAATCCCATCGTTTAGAAGCGTTTTTTTATAGGCTTTTAAAGGTCTTTAGATGGGAAATAAACAAACAAGATTTATATTCGTAACCGGTGGTGTTGTTTCATCTCTGGGCAAAGGTATTGCATCAGCTTCTTTAGGAGCACTTTTAGAAAGTAGAGGATTATCGGTAACAATCTTAAAATTAGATCCCTACATAAATCTTGATCCAGGCACAATGAGTCCCTTCCAGCATGGTGAGGTTTTTGTCACCGAAGACGGATCAGAGACTGACCTTGATTTAGGTCATTACGAAAGGTTTTTGACGTCCAAAATGACCAAGGCAAATAATTTCACAACCGGACAAGTCTATGAAGAAGTTCTCAAAAAAGAGAGAAAAGGAGATTATTTAGGAGGTACCGTTCAGGTCATACCCCATGTCACTGACGA
>CEPW01147502.1_pt1 | contig 14900 bp, 6 predicted proteins | sample 356211 | NCBI WGS metagenome assembly CEPW01 (sample SAMEA2620021, study PRJEB7988) | marine metagenome | biome: marine biome (ENVO:00000447); feature: deep chlorophyll maximum layer (ENVO:xxxxxxxx); material: "saline water (ENVO:00002010), including plankton (ENVO:xxxxxxxx)" | depth 25 m
TTTTTTTTTTTTTCTTTTTTGAAAGAAAAAATCTCGTGAAAAGAAAAGGGGTCCTGGGTACGTACCCATACATATGTACGCGACGGATGATGGGAACGCGAGACGACGTGTCTCTACGCGTTCGTGAACTCTCTGTATTTCTCATTCTTTTACACAGATATTTGCTAATAGTCGCATATAAATACGTGTGTGTGCGCGCGCGCGCCTTAACCAGCTCGCGCGCGAATTTGTTCCAACCTCTTGACGATTTCGCTCGGCGTGCGGTCCATCTCTTCGCTTATGCGTCGCTGCGCATCCGCGCCAAGTCGGCCGAATTGTTCGCACAAGTCGCCGTCTACGACCGCCTTGACTGGGAAGTAGGAGGAACGGAAGGCACCGTGCTCGTTGCCAAGGATTGGCGGCGCCTCTATGCGCAAGTGCATCTCGAGATGGGAGCAGAAATCGGCTTCATCTTTGCTAGCAAAGGGGACAAAAGCGCCGAGCGCGCCGCCGAGAGTAGCGTAGACGATGACCTCGGAACCGCCGGTTTGTAAAGCGCACTTGGTTAAAGAGCAGATGACGTCGCCGACGTGAAATTGCGCGCACGCTTGGAGTTTGTTGTTGGCGCCGTTGAGTGCGCCGGCGGCGGCGGAGGATTGCAAGGCAGCATGTTTGCCGCCGGAGATGTCCGATTCAATTTCGTCCGAAACGTCTTTGGGGAGGCGCAAGGCGGCAAAGTTGCCGAATTTGTCCGAGACGGCCACCGTGTCGCGATCTAAGGGGAGCATGGAGGTAACGTATCGCGGCGCGACGTCGTCGGCGAAGATGTGCATGGAACATTCCTGGTCGTCTTCGCGAACGTACTTAACGAAGAAGGCGGATTCGCAGGCGTCGGTGACGTAAAAGCGGTCGCCAGAGCATCGAATGTCGTTGATGAAACTCGGGAACTTTTGCGTGCACTCCGCTTTGCGCAACAATTTCTTCTTACCGAAATCGTACAGGCGTAAAACGTCATCGACACCGACCAAGAGTTTGCCTTCAAAATTTCGCAACGCAAACGGCGCGCCTTCGCACGGGGTTTCGTGGACTAGTTCTAAACCAGTGATGGCTTTGTTACCTCCAGATTTCCCTTTCGTTGTTTCGCCATTGGATGATTTACCGTCACGCTTGTATCTGTAGCATCGAATCATACCACCATCGCAATCGCGAGGTTGTAGCACGAAATTTTTCGCGGAACCGACGACCAATAAAAGTTCGTCGGCTTTGGCAAAGTAGGCATGCGCGACGGAAACAACGCGTTCGTTATTTCCAATCTCTTGCACGCACAAGGTTTCCGCGTTCGCCGCATCGACGATGCGAACGCAGGACGACCAGTTGTTATTGTCATTCGCGGTCGATTTCGGCGCGCCAAACTGTTCGATGGGTGCTAATTGATACGCGTCGTCTTCGTCGTCGGATTCATCGTCTTCATCGTTTTTCTTCGTTTTCTTTGCCGGAGGCGCATCGACAACGTATTCATTCCTTGTCTCTTCGCCTGTTCTATCTTCAAATCCAATTATACCCCTATCAGTTTCAATTACCGCGACGACATCTGGGTCGTCTGGATGCGTCGACATGGCGCGTGGCGTGTATCTCGCTTTTTCCACGCTTTGCGAAAACGCTTCGCCGAGCTTTTCGCATGCTAAAATCCGCAAACTTCCATCCACGACGGCAACAATACCTTCTGGAACTTGTTCCGAAGCAAAGCCACACGCGCGGTCGATAGTTTCGTGACACGCTGGTACGATTGAGAATCGACCATCTTCGTTGAACCCCAACCACGGGCGCGTGGACAAAGCTACAAATCCAGCCTCGCCGTTCACTTCGATGCAATTTAATTTCGGAGGTCTTTGCCCGACAAAGCGCGAGCGTGCGTCGGAAAGCGCACCGGAAACGCGATCGACTTCGCACCTAACTAAAACGCCATTGGATAAGCCAACGTTCAAAAACATGGATGGCGGCGCGCTGCTGCTTGCTTTTTTATTCTTCAGGTTCTTATTATTGACCTCTAAAAGCAAGACGGATTCCGGCGGCGCCGGAGTTGCTTGGACGCCAACCGTTCGCAGCGCTTCCCCTGGATTCAAAGATAAAACTCGAACGGTGGAATCATACCCAGCGACAGCCGCAAACTTGGCTCGCAAAGATCCATCTGGGATCGGCGGGATGTCTACGCTGACAATCTCCGAGCTTGTTTCAATCTTTTCAATCTCCAAGAGTTGTCCAGCTTCGTCTAATTCGAAATAAACAAGTTCGCCACCGGTTAACGCTACAATCGCTTGGCCTCGATTACACGCGCACGCCGTTATTTTTTTCCTACCCGGTGCTCTCCACTCGTTTACGCCTTTGTTGTTCCCACGAACATGTCGAACACCGCTAGGATGAATTTGAATCAAAGATCCATCGTCGTCGTCTCCTAACGCGGAAACAGCTAACGTCGACGACGTGGCGAGAATACCAGTATTCGTAACCTCCTCGACGGTATCGCCGATGGATAACACCAAAGTCGCATTCGTAAACGAGACAACAATGTACGCGTCCGTGGTATCGCTTTTCGCTTTACGAATGGTATAAACGCCGTTTGGATTCCCAGGGAGCGGCGAGCGCGCCATTTCTGAAAGCGGTACGCCTTGACGCAACACGCGAAACGTTGAGCGCGGGCCTTGGCCGCACAGAGCTAATAAGCGAGGCGTTTCTTCTTTTCGCGAGATGTTTGATGCGAGCGCGATGGTTGGCGAAAACGATTCAATTTCGTCGATAAAGGCGAGGTTTTTCAGTTTTCTCGGGTTAAAGAACACCGGTTGAAAATTCTCATCGTCTCCATCGTCTTTTTGCTTTCCTTTCTTTGTATCAATTTTCTTTAAAGTTTTCGAGGAAGACTCTGCGGATTCTTCATCGTCTCCGAGCGCAATGAACTGAAACAACGCGTGCGCGCCAAACTCGGACCCGCAAAACAAAAATCCAGTCTTCAACACACACAACGCGCTACAGACAGGCAAAGTATCAAAATATTTCATCTTTAACTCGGAAACTTTTCTATTCGTCCAATCTAACGTTACTTTATAACAGTCTCCGTATTCGCTCTGCGCGATGAAGAAAAAACCATTTTTACTTCGGTGCGACGCGAAAGAGGCAATCAAAACGCCTCTTTCGCTATCCAAGCTCGTTCGTCTCGGAATGACGCATCGAATTTCCTCGTGTTTCTCTGCTCTGTACAACAAGAAGTTTTCGCAACAGACGATAACTCCACCCGGCCCATCGCTTCCTCCGGGCACTGGAATCAACTTATTCGCGCCGTTATCGACCGGTTCCGACCATTTCCTCGCCACGTGATTCAATCCTAGATCCAATTCGTAATATGTCAACATCTTCTGTGCGTCCGCGGCTGCTTCTCCAGTATCGTCCACATCGGCTTCTCCATAAAACAACTCAATCGCCATGAACCCGGGATTCTCCAATCCGTTGTCGAGGGCACACACGTCGAACGCAATTGTCTTCCCTTTATTCGCCTCTAAAGGGCTACTAATCGTCAAATTTGCCTGTGAATCCCTATTCAAAACGTACACCACTTTCTGTTTCTCCACCGCGGCTAACATAACTGCCCTCCCTTTCGGATCTATGCAGCAAAACTGCCCCGGCACTACTCGCCTCACGCCCGATTTCCCAAACGTTTCTTTGTGCACTTGCTCGAACTGATTCTTCTCTTTATCGAATTTCAAAACCACGATCCTCCCCGAATCAGAACCCACGACCACGTGATCTCTATTCGCCCCGGCTAAGCGAAACGCGGACATCGATCTCACGATTCCAAAACACTCCCGAAACGCGATCGACTTCAATTTCCCGTGTTGGTCCGGTCTCAATAATTCGATGGCCGTCCCTTTGCTCACGACGATTTCTTGCACTTTCGGCCCCGAGAAATTGCCATTGATGGCCGTTTGGCACGTCCCCGGCCGTTGCAGAGTCACGTTGTACAGATGCATAATGCCGCGTTCCAAAAGGTTGCGTGTTCCACCAAAGACCTTTCCACGAGAACACAAACGCCGCCCTTTTTTTTTTGTGCGCGCTTTTCAAGTTTAATGCAACACACGATTCAACTCAAAGGGAGCACAAAAAAAAGAAGAAGAAGAACCCTATGTTTAGGGTTACACATGACTTTTTTTTTGTTTTTTTTTTCTTTTTCTCTTCACTACGAAAAATTCTCTTTTCCTTCTCGAGGCGACATGAGCAGCAGGAGGACGCAAAAAGCGATCCTTTCGCTCTTCTGCGGCCGCGGAGGCGCCTCGATGAAGAAGGGCAATACTACTCATCCTCGGCGGCCGACGCACCACCACCAGCAGAACTACCATACTCATCACCACTATGTGTCATCGCTGGTCTCGGCGACGTCGTCCAAAAAAAAGGATTCATTGAATTTTACACAATGCGGGGAAAATGCGCACTCGTGTTTTCCTTCGACGACGACGATGGTGTGGCGGCGAAGTTTCGCGGCGGACGCGTCGACGAGCGCGAAGAAGACCGCGGTGGGGGCGTTGTCGTCGATGACGAGACGGCAAACGAAGAAGCTGGATTTAAATCCACCGACGATACCGGGAGTTTTCGATTCGATCGAAGACGCGGCGTGGAACGCCGCCGTCGCGGAGGTGGAACGAGAGAGGGCGTTGGAAGAGAAGAGCGACGGCGGAGAAGATGCGCGAGGCGGCGAGGAGAAGGGGAACAGTTTGAGTTATCGTGGTCACAGCGAATACGCGGCGACGAGTGCTCACGCGAGTAGTGCTGCGACGAGTAATAGCACATTGAGCCGATTCGATTACTCGTTACCGGTTCGGGCGTATTATGTAGGATCGACGGTGGATTTTCGGCATTTGGCGAGGGAGTTACCGACGTACCCGAAAGAGTTCACCCGAGAGTGCGTGGTGATTCGGTTAGCCCCGAGACGTTCGGTCGAGTTTACGTCTTCTTCGAATACAAGTAGTGTTAGTAATTTAGGGTTCATTAGCGGTGGTGATGAGAGAAAGCTGAACACGTTGGCGAGTTTAAGAGAAGCCGCGGAGGAGGTGTTGAATAAGAGGAAGAAAGGAGGCAACAACAAAAGCGCGAAAGGAGAGAATACTGGTGATATTTTGGGACGGAAAGATATAGAAACGACAACCACGACGAGCGAAGAACAACGGACGGAATCATCGCAGAGAGGAGTCGGTATCCCGAGCACGGATTTGATGCGATACATGGTTGTTTTTAAATTTGGTTCAGTAGTATTTTACAACGTCGGTGCTCAGGAACGCGAGGAGTGTTTAGAGTTGACGCGGAACTTTGTGGAATCTCCATTGGCATACCCGATGAAAGAGGATTATTTAGTCAAAGTATCACCGCGATTAGACGAGTGGGCTAAATTAGAATCCGACCATATCGTATTAAAACGATTAGACGTGAATAACATCAGCGTGATTAGTGCGGTCTTGGCGCAAACGGTTGCGCTCGAGCACTACGAACACAAAGTCGATGCGATGCTCGAGATTTTCTCGAAACTGAATAAAAGTACGGAACTTACCGGGGACTTGAACATTTCCAAGAAACGATTGTTTTCGTTAGTCGCGGAAAACAACAACACGCTGACGGAATTGATCACCAGATTAGGTTTGTTGGGAAGATCTGACACGGCGTGGCAATACGCGCAGTATAACATCGTTTGGGAAGGATTGAGACAAGATTTCGAATTAGAAGATCGGTTCCAGGATTTAGATTATAAGTTAAACTTGATTCAAACGCAAGTGAAGTTTTACTTGGAGATTTTGCAGAATAGAAAGAGCGATTTCTTGGAATGGACGATTATCGTTTTGATCGCGTTGGAGATTTGCGTTTCGTTGTACGACATGAGTGATAAACTGCCGAGCTTGCCGTTTTAGATAGATATGTATAGTACTAGTATGTGTAACACACCGCGCACGTGTATTTGTATAAGTTATTGTTGTTAGAACTCACGATTTAGAAACGCTTTTAATTCTATTTCGGCTTCGCGCTCTTTTGGTATTTGATTACTGTTTTGTTGCTTTTCTTTTTTCTCCTCGCGCAACCGCGAGCGGAACATGACCGGTTTCCCGTTTGTTTTTTTCCTCGCCGGTGCGGCAGCTCTTTCCATGGTTTTTTTCAATCTTAACTCTTGTTCGGCTTTTTGTTGCTGCATCTTCAACTCACGATTTCTGTGTCGTCGCTCTTTTTCAATCTTGCGTTCGCGTTCGGCGACGACGCCTGGGGGCATTTTTTCAATCTCGACAAAGTATTGCTCGAGAGTCTCTTCAATTTCTCTCAACATGTCTACTGCTTCAACAAAAGAAGGTTTTGCATCTCTACCAGTCGCAACCACGCTTTCGTACACTTCTCTCACTTTTTCGGTCAAATCCTCCAACTCCTGCTCAGGCGAAGACGACGACGTCGAGGATGAAGAAGATGAATGCGCTTCCAATCCGTACGCATTTTTCTTCTTCGTCTCCTCCACAATCGCTTCTCGTAACCTGGTGATTTCCTTTTGATTCTGTTGGCTTTCCATTTCCAACTGATATAATTCCTTCGTTCTTTTCTCCGTATCTCGTTCGAGTTGATCTTCGATATCCTGCGCCTCGCTTATGAGCGTTAAATTTTCCTCCTCTAATTTTGTGAACACATCCAGAAGCTGTTTCGGGTGCGTAAAATACATCGGCACCGGTTTGCTCTTTTCGTTTTCGTTTTCGTTTTCTTTATTTTCTTCTTCGTTTTCTTCGTTCCCATCATCCTTTTCTTCCAACCCAATCTCACCGTCGTCCTCAACCTCTCTAAACTCCGTCAACCACTCTTTCGGCGTCAAACCGTCCAGAAACCTCAAGTACTCCTCGCACTCCTCCAACTTATCCTCTCTCCTCCCTAAATCCAACCTCGCGGTTGCGATTTCATCGTTCAACCGTTTCACCTCGTTCGCTTTTTCTCTTTTCTTCTTCGCCTCTTTCTCGGCTCTCCTCGTCGCTTCTCTCACCCGTTCGTCGTTTTCTTTCAAAAATAAATCGAAGCGTTTTTTATCCTCCTCGAGCATCCGTTCGGCGTTCCTCAGCGCCTCTTCTCTTTGCGCGGCGCGTTTTTCGAGCTTGTCGATCTCTTCTTTGCGCACATCGACGGCCATCTGCGCGAGAAACGTCTCGCGTTTCCGCCGCACAATCTCTCGCGCGGATTCCTCCCTGGGATTGTGATGATGATTATGATGCCGCGAGATGCCATCGCTCGACGACGACACCGACGACACGGCGACCGCCGTTTCCCCCACCTTGCCCCGCATCGTCGTCGTCGTCGTCGTCGGTAAAATCGCCATTCTTCTTCTTCTTCTTCTCCTTCTTTTTTTTTCTTCGCGTCCAATGTCGTTCCTTTATTGAAGGGAGGAGTGAGTCGTTTGCGTAATGTTTGACCGAAACACCCCACAAAGCTTCGAGTTTTATTCAGCACACACACTACGAGTGTGTGTGTAAAAAAGTCGACTTTTTGCACACAGAGTCAAAGTCGTGTATTTTTTGCTATTTTTGGGAAGTACTACGTACCTACCTATACGTAAGGTAAACACACCACACACACAAATGTACCCCTATAATAAAATTGTTCATTGAAAACCCTACACTTTCGAGCAGTAGAGGGGTTTTATTTAGGGTTCTTCTCTTTTTTTTTTATTTTTTCTTCTTCTTCTTCTCTCCAAAAAAACCTCTCTCCTTTTTTTCAGAGAGAGAGAGAGAGACAAAGATATACACACACATGCTTTGCGCTTTGTCGCTCGCACCGAAACCCAAAGAAGGTTTTTATTATCTTGGAAATCGTCGATGGAAGAAACGCGGACGCAAACAAAGACGAGGAGGAGGGAACAACAGCGCGCGTTTGGTTGGATTTTTGCGCCCACCAAACGTGTCTCTTCGAGAGGGAAGCAGCGACTCTTTTTTTGGTGTTGAAAATGATGACGATGATGATGATTCGCACAACAACATCGATGCGGAAGAGAAGGAAAGAGACGTCGCGTTTTGCATCGACCGAGGCGGGACGTTTACGGACGTGTACTGCGAATACGTGGAGTCGGGAAGGAAGAAAAAGCTGGCGGTCAAACTGTTGTCGGAAGATCCGAAGAATTACACGTCCGCACCCCGGGAAGGTATTCGACGCGCGTTGGAAATCATCACTCGAGAACCCATTCCGAGAGAGGCGAAAACGCCGACGGGGAGGATTAAATCGGTCCGGATGGGAACGACGGTTGGGACCAACGCGTTGTTGGAAAGAAAAGGGGCGAAAGTTGTCGTTGTAGTCACTCAAGGATTTAAAGACTTACTCACGGTTGGAAACCAGGCCAGACCGGACATTTTCAAGCTGGACGCGAGACGGCCGGCGAGTTTAGCTGAACGCGGGATTGAAGCAGAGGAGAGAGTGAGACCAGTGAAATGTTCGACGATGAGCGGAGATGGAGAATTCTATTACAAACAAGGCAACGAGATCGTGGAAAAGGATAAAGTGAAAACGAACGAGGAAATTGAAATCGTGAAAAAATTAGACGTGGCAAGTTTACGGGCATCGCTTTCAGAGGCGAAAAAGGATGGATTTACCGCCGTGGCGGTAGTACTGATGCACTCATACGCGTATCCGGAACACGAAATTTTGGTTGGTAATTTAGCCAAGGAAATTGGTTTCGAACAGATTTCGTTATCGTCTGCGTTGACACCGATGGCGAGGGCGGTGCCGAGAGGCCACACTGCTGCCGTGGACGCCTACTTGACGCCAAAAATTAAAGAGTACGTGAAGACGTTCGTTGAGGGGTTTGACGAAGGATTAATGCGAGACGTCCCGGTATTGTTCATGCAAAGTGATGGAGGAATGACGTCTGCGGATAGGTTCTGTGGATATAAAGCGATTCTGAGCGGACCGGCGGGTGGGGTTGTCGGGTACGCGCGCACGGCGACGAACGAGAGTAGTAATAATAGTAGTAATGATCGAAACGGAGAAGATGACGATAAAATAGAAGCGGTGATTGGGTTCGACATGGGTGGCACATCCACGGACGTTTCGCGATACGACCCAAAACAAGGGTACGAGCACGTTACCGAAACCGTTACCGCTGGTGTCGTTGTGCAATGTCCACAACTGGACATTTCTACCGTCGCCGCCGGCGGAGGGAGTAAACTGAAATTCTTCGCCGGGGGATTCCAAGTTGGTCCGGAAAGCGTCGGGAGTGAGCCTGGACCGGCGTGTTATAGAAAAGGCGGTCAGTTAGCAGTCACTGATGCGAATGTTGTTTTGGGACGAGTGTTACCGGAATACTTTCCGAAAATTTTTGGTCCAGATGAGAACGAGGCACTCGATCGAGCGGCATCGGTAGCAAAATTTGAACAGTTACGAGATGAAATCAACGCGTGGTTTCGTGAGCGCGAAATTGAAAATAATAATAGTAATAGCAGTAGTCACATAGACTTATCGACCGAAGAGGTCGCTTTAGGTTTCCTTCGCGTTGCGAACGAGGCAATGTGCCGCCCAATTCGAGAAATCACCGAATCGAAAGGGTTTGAAACGTCGAAGCACATTTTATCAGCCTTTGGCGGCGCTGGTCCACAACACGCGTGTGCATTAGCTAAAGCGCTCGGCATTCGATCCGTCAAAATTCATAAATACTCGGGTATTTTAAGCGCTTTTGGTATGGGGTTAGCCAATGTGGTTCGAGAAAAACAAACCGCGTGCTTTGCCGCGTATTCGAAAGAGAACGAAAAGTTGTTTGAGAAGGCCGCCACCGAGCTTCGCGAAATCGTCACTCGAGAATTAGTCGAAGAAGAAGGCTTTGCAAGAGACGTCATCGAAACCGAATTGTATTTGAACATGCGCTTTGAAGGGACGGACGCGCCGATGATGGTTAAAGAACCATCGAAATCGAACCCTTCTCGTTCGTTCATGGACGAATTTCGAGACCGCTTCCGTGCGGAGTACGGGTTTGTGATGGAAAATCGCGAGGCAATCGTGGACGACGTTCGTGTGAGAGGTGTGGCAAAATCCGAGGTAAATTTAAAAGTATCTGGAGCTAAAGGTTCGAGTGCAGAAATACGGAAGAATAGCAGCAACAGTAGCAGTAGCTTGGAGCAACGGCAGAAATCGAAGACGAAGACGTACTTTGAAGGCGAGAAAGGCTGGACAGAAACGCCCGTGTATGAATTGCTTGATTTATACCCGCGAGATGAAATCATCGGACCGGCGATAATTATGAATGGCACATCCACATGTCTCATCGAACCCGGATGTATCGCTTTGATTACTGATGCCGGCGATCTCGAGATAACCGTCGTTGGGGACTCGAAATCTTCTTCTTCGAGCAAAAAAGCTTCCGAATTAGGGGTTGACGCCGGCAGAGATGGGGAGGAGGAGGACGACGGAGCCTTTGACGAAGTTGCATTTGCAAAAAAAATTGCTGACCCGGTACTTGTTTCTTTATACAGCAATCGATTCATGGGTATTGCCGAGCAAATGGGACGCACGTTACAACGTACGGCAGTATCGACAAACATCAAAGAACGCTTGGATTTTTCGTGTGCCATTTTCTCCCCGAGTGGAGGGTTGGTCGCTAATGCGCCTCACGTACCCGTACATTTGGGTGCAATGTCCTCGACCGTTGCCTGGCAACTCAAGCATTTGAAAGCTGATTTGAACGATGGCGATGTTATTGTTACCAACCATCCGTGTTCGGGTGGGTCACATTTACCAGACATTACCGTCGTTACACCCGTGTTCTTCAAAGGGAACAAGCTGGAGTTTCTCGTCGCATCGCGAGGGCATCACGCGGATGTCGGCGGGGCGACGCCGGGCTCAATGCCACCATTTTCGACAAAGTTGAGCGAGGAAGGCGTGGCGATTGATTCATTTAAGATTTTAAAAAAAGGCGTTTACGACGAGGAAGGTTTAGTGAAGCTTTTGAAGGAAGGCAAATCGAGAAAGATTGAGGACAATTTGAACGATTTGCGCGCACAAGTTGCGGCCAACGCGAGAGGAATTCAATTGATTCACGAGTTAATGAGAGATTCTGGGACGAAAGAAACGAGGGAGTACATGCGCTTCGTGCAAATGAATGCCGAATTAGCCGTGCGCGAAACGTTGAAAGCGTTTGCGAGTAAGATTCTCGTGCAAAGGAACGATAGTAAAAGCGAGACGGTTACGGTCGACGCGTCTGATTTCATGGATGACGGTTCTGAAATTAAGCTTTCGCTGACACTGAACTCCAAAGATGGATCGGCCATTTTCGATTTTGCGGGAACCTCCCCGGAAGTCGTTGGAAACTGGAACGCCCCGCCGGCAGTTACGGTTGCCGCGGTCATATATGCCTTGCGGTGCATCGTCGATGAACCGATTCCACTGAATCAAGGCTGTTTAGCGCCAGTTGACGTGCGCATTCCGGACGGATGCTTTTTATCCCCGTCCCCAACTGCCGCTGTCGTTGGCGGCAACGTCTTGACTTCTCAAAGAGTCACTGATGTCATCTTCGAAGCCTTCGAAGCGGCGGCGAATTCGCAAGGATGCATGAATAACTTCACCTTCGGCGACGAAACGTTCGGATATTACGAAACTATCGGTGGCGGCGCCGGTGCGGGTCCAGACTTTATTGGCGCGAGTGGTACGCAAACGCACATGACAAACACGCGCATCACGGACGTGGAAATTATCGAACGTCGATATCCGGTACTCGTGAACACGTTTGCGTTGCGCCAAGGTTCCGGCGGCGAAGGCAAGAACAAAGGTGGCGATGGATTAGTCCGAGAGTTTACGTTTCTCAAACCGCTTGTGGCGAATGTTTTGAGTGAACGACGCGAGAAGAACCCGAGAGGATTGTTAGGTGGCCGTGATGGTGCGAAAGGAAGAAATCTGCTTATGAGAAAAGGGAGTGAAAATTTTGAAGTCATCGGCGGGAAAGTATCTATCAACGTGGACGCCGGGGATGTTTTGAGAATCGAAACGCCAGGCGGAGGTGGTTATGGGACAAATTAGAAACACGCGCAAAATATATTTTCTAAACTACAATAAATTACGGCTATTACTGATACTACGTATGTATATGTACCAGTACCATGGTACCATACCAGGTACAAGTATATCTTCTTCTCTGTGTATTTAATGTGAAGTTTTTAGAGCACGATATCAGAAATAACAAGAACGACAAAAGTCGACAACAAACTACTACGTGAAGAAAAATGTCGACGAACAGTTAGACAGCGCGCCCATAACTAAAGGCTCCGCCGCTCTGTTACTATTCGTCTGAGTTCAATTTTGCATAACGGTTTAACTCGCGACCCGTGGCCTAAGGGTTTTAAGCTGGTACGCATGCACACAAAACGTGTATTCAAGAAAGGCGACGATAAAATCAAGAGAATAAAAGTGAAACACAAACCTTCTTCTTCGTAACGTCAATGTTCTGGCAATGCCGTCCCTCTTTCCAGATTCGCTTTTATCTCCTTGGTGTACTTCCCGTAGTGTCGATCCAATTTCGCGTTAAACTTGGAGTTCCCATCGTTAATCCCATCTCCCTTCGAATCTTTAATCTTCTCCGCCATGTTTCGTTTCCTTCTCTTTTCGTCTCTTTCTTTCATAAACTTTTGCAATTTTTCTATGCCTTCTTTACTCGCCTTATCGGTGCCGTACAACAACGAATCCGCGTCTCGATAAAATTCAGCCGATTGGTGCTTCTTTTTTACGTACTCTTCCTCGGATATTTTAATATCGTTCACGTTTTGTTCGTACCGAATGGCCTGTTTTTCTTGCGCGAATCGATTGTGCGGATTATTGTCCTCAAATTTCGGTTTCTTCTTGATGCGTTCGACTTGTTCGGCAGTTTGTGTCAACAGGTAGTTCTCTGGATCCATGCCTTTCAATTTCGCTTCCTCTTCGCGTCTCTGTTTAACCTGTTCCATTTGCTTCCGTCGCACTTGTTCCGCGTACTCGTCTGGATTATCCTCTCGTTTCTTCTCATCTAAGACTGCGGTATGATTTAATGTCCTCCCGAGGTTCATCTTTTGTCGCAACTCGTACAATTTTCTTTGATTGGCGGTCATTTTATCCAAATCCGGTGCAGCGCTTAAACTAACATCTAAGTCATCGTCGTCTTCCTTCTCTTCATTTTTCATCTCACTCACCATCCTCTGCGCTGCTTTTGCCCTCTCATCATTCTCCCTCTCCTCCCGAAACTGATCTTCCATTTTCTTCGCCTCGGCGAGGTCCATCTGCTTCTTCTTCTTCGCCACGTCTCCGTCGTCTTCGTCCTTTTCCAACGCCTCGTCAATTTCCCCGCACTCGATGATGCGTATAACTTTCGACGTCTTTCCGGACTTGGAGCCATACTTTTCCATTTTCCGGACGACTTCCATTCCAGATTGCGAGACTCGTCCGAACACCACGTGTTTGCCGTCTAACCATTGCGTTTTGCTCGTGCACAAGAAAAATTGAGATCCGTTCGTATTCGGTCCGCTGTTCGCCATGGAGACAACACCTGGGCCGCTGTGTTTCAGTATAAAATTTTCGTCCGCAAACGTCTTCCCGTAAATCGATGTGCCTCCCGTGCCGTCTCCCGCGGTAAAGTCCCCCCCTTGGCACATGAAATTAGGAATGATGCGATGGAAGCTCGACGACTTGAATCCGTTCGACGGGTCTCGATTGATGCACAGTTGTCGAAAGTTTTCCGACGTTTTTGGACACACGTCCGGGCGGAGTTCGATCGTCACTCGGCCGAGAGGCGTCTGGTCCGCGGCGACGTCCAGGAAGACTTTCATGTCGTCGTCGTCGTTTGGTGATGCCTTTGTTGTCGTGTCTTTCTTCTCTCGATGTGATGATAGACACAATACTAATAATGGAGAAAAGAATTGGAAAAAAGAAGAGAGAGAAGCGCTCTCAAAAGATGCGCCACATTTTTGGCGGCTGCATTAGTCTCCCTCTCTCTCCCTCTCCCGTAAAAACACCGGGACAGAAGAGTTTGACCACCACCACCACCACCACCACCACCACCACCCGCGTTAGGATCGTCGATATCCAACAACAAATAATAATAATAATAATAATAATAATAATAATGGGAAAAAACGTCCGCAAAACGAAGAAGTTCGCGCTGACGAAGCGGCTTTTGAACCCGAAAGATGCCAAGCAGCAATCGCGCGATGGGACAAAAAAAGCGCCGCTGAAAAATCAATTCAAGACGAAAGAAAACGAGCTGAAAATCAAGCGCATCGAAGCGGTGACCTCGAACATGTTCAACGAACACAACGCGGCGATTAAACCGCCGTATTCCGTCCTGGTGGATACCAACTTTATCAATTTTAGCATCAAGAATAAAATCGATTTAGTGAAAGGGATGATGGATTGTTTGTACGCGAATTGCGTGCCGCACGTCACCGACTGCGTCATTGGGGAACTCGAGAAACTCGGGACGAAGTTCAGGGTAGCTCTGAGAGTGGCCAAAGACCCTCGGTTCGTGAAATTACCGTGCATGCACAAAGGCACGTACGCCGACGACTGCATCGTGGACAGATGTCGGAAACATCGGTGTTACGTCGTCGCCACGTGCGATACGGATTTGAAGCGACGGTTGAGGAAAATCCCAGGCGTCCCCATCATGTATTTGCAGAATCACAAGTACAGCGTGGAACGGTTGCCGGCGGCTGGGAACATAGGGAACGCACCTAGATTATAACAGCACGACAGAGAGATGCGCGTGGTAGATGGTGTAAAAACAGTATGTTTGTTAGATAGAAGAGAGTATGTCACGTTGTTTGGGATGACATTCGTGGTGCATCCGCTTTCGCTTTCGCTCGCGTTTTTTTGCACAGCTCTCCTCCCTTTGCGTCTTCATTTGAACAGCAAAGATTTCCCCCCCC
>CEPW01131731.1_pt1 | contig 14873 bp, 13 predicted proteins | sample 356211 | NCBI WGS metagenome assembly CEPW01 (sample SAMEA2620021, study PRJEB7988) | marine metagenome | biome: marine biome (ENVO:00000447); feature: deep chlorophyll maximum layer (ENVO:xxxxxxxx); material: "saline water (ENVO:00002010), including plankton (ENVO:xxxxxxxx)" | depth 25 m
ACGATCATTAGACCAAATCACGTCAATATCCAAACCGAAAGTAAGCTTGAGATGATGAGGAGTAAAAACCTGACTTGTAAGACCTTCGGCCACCAAAGCCCCATCTCGCAACAAGACCAGTCGAGAACAATATTTGGAGATTTGATTTAGATCATGTAGAACAGACACAACGACTTTTCCTTGATCGGCAAGACCTCGAAGCAAAGACAAAATCTGTGTTTGTGCCACAATATCGAGATGGTTCGTAGGTTCATCAAATAGCAAAACAGATCCGTCTTGCGCGAGAGATAATGCAAGAAAAGCTCTTTGCCTCTCCCCACCAGAGAGCGTGTTCAGTTGTCGATGACGGAAATCATTTAAACCGGTGAAATCAAGCGCATATTCAACGTATTCATGGTCAACAGACGAAAGGGAGAAGCTCCAAGTAGGCAAATAGGGATAACGACCGAGACGAACAAGATCTAAAACGCTCATTGCCGTTAACACATCAGTCCGCTGGGACATAATGGAGAGTTTTCGACGGATATGGTTGACCATCGAATAAGGCTGTCCATCCATAGAAATCTGTCCCGAAGAAGGACTTACTAAGCCAGCAATCAATTTCAGAAGTGTGGACTTACCTGAACCATTCAGACCAGCAATACCCAACCAATCACCGGAGGAAACCGTCAAGGATATATTTTTCAAGATAGAACATCCATCAACAGAAAATCCGAGATTATCTACATTCAATTGGGTCATCACATTGACTGGTGTATATGACGACGTTGAAGCAAGTAGATAAAAAAGGGAGAACCAAGCAACGATGTCACTAATCCAACAGGTAGTTCCCATAAGTATGAACGTGCGAGTGTGTCAGCACCTAGAAGAACAACTCCACCCATCAACCCAGACGTCGGCAAAACGTACATAAAGTTAGAACCACAAACCAGGCGAACCATATGAGGAATCACAAGACCGACAAAACCGACAAGCCCAGAGATACACACTGCACAAGCTGTCAAAATCGTGGCAATCAAACCGACCATCAATCGCAACTTCACGATCGACAGACCCAGAGACTGACTCGTATCATCATCGAGTAATGCTAAATTCAGCTGTTTAGCAAAGATAAGTGAGGTCAATAAACAAACAACAATGGGGATCCATGTAAATGCCAAATCGTCCCAAGTAATGGCGGCCAAAGTACCTGACAGCCACGTTAAGGAGTTCTGAATACGAGTATCGTCAGATCGAAGCAGGACAATTGCTTGTATTGACCCAAGAACACTGCTAACAGCCACTCCAGCCAAAATTAGACGCTCCAATGAAATGCGTTGACGCTGGTATGAAATTAAAAAAACAAGGCTAGAGGCAACAACAGCTCCAAACCAAGCACCAACAGGAACCCAAACAGCGGCGACATTTAACGCGAAAAGGATAACAACACAAACTCCAGCCCCTGACGATATTCCTAGTAAAAAAGGGCTGGCCAATGGGTTACGCAACATTCCTTGCAACATTGCTCCAGAGACACCAAGTGCAGCACCAGTAAGAGCTGCAGCAAATGCACGGGGCATCCGAATATCCTGAATAACAAGCCGGTCAATCGACGATATCTTCTCTCCAAGAAAATAATTCAGAACTTGTTGTAGCCCAACCTCTGAATCACCAATCGAAAGTGAAGCAATCAGCAAGCAAGGCAGACTAACAATTACAATAAGAAGAAGGATTTTTCTCGTCGAAGCTGTCATTACCACACCTATCAAAGATTTTATCTTGGGCCAAGTTTTGATGTAATTAGCACACCAATCATAATTCAAGATTTGAATTTGCGGAGTATCACCAGGGCAAGAAAAAAGCTCAACCATCTCAATTGATACAAGGCAGAGTTCAAAATGATAGAAGCAATTATTTGTAACCTGACGATAAGGTTTAGTCCTATACAAACTGGAGTTAATTCCATAAAACCATGGACCTCAGTCAATTCGGAGGCATTTCGGTCATACCTCTTGCCATCGCATCGATTGCATCGCTAAGCATCACACTCGAACGGGGATACTTCTGGTACAAAACCAAAAAAGGCCAACGATCGCTGGAGAGAAGACTTCTGGAGCAATGTTTCGTTGACGAGCAGAATAGGTTTCAACTTAAAGCACATGAATGGGACAATGTAATGACCAAATTTTTTGAAAAAACGACAATTCCTAGACCCAATAATCTGGAACAGCTCAGAGATTCATGCGAATTAAACTTAGTAATCATCGAGCCAGAACTAAGTCGCTACGACAATGCACTAGGAACCATCATCTCGATTGCACCACTCATCGGACTTCTCGGAACTGTTTTGGGCTTGATACGCTCCATGAGCGGTTTAACGCTGCAGGCTCTTAGCGAGAACAACACAAATGTAATGGCTGGCATTAGCGAAGCATTGATCTCCACTGCAGCCGGGTTAACCATTGCAATTACAACCTTGGTTGCCCACAATCTCTTCAAAAGCTTCCGGAGCGCTCAAGTTCATACTCTTCAAACAGTTGCCTTAAAGATTGAGTCTAAATTCAGAATTGAGAAAATAAAAAATCAATAATCATGAGATTCAAACACCATTCAATCAGGCTAAAGCCCGAAAATGAAGTCAACATTCTTCCACTCATTGACGTCCTTTTTGCCATATTGATATTTTTTATGCTGTCAAGCATTGTCCTGACGGAAAGGAATCAAATCACTATAAAAAGACCAGCAAACTCCCAACCTGATCAAGTTAGTAAGACACAGAGAACCATAACGATAAGCCTGAAAAAGAACAAAGAGCTATATTTTGAGCAGGACAAGATTGCTGCCAGTCAGCTTTCTCGGGAGCTCAAGAGATCAAGTAAGAATAGTTCCATAGGCCAAGTATTGATTGATGCTGAAAAGACATCTACCTATAGTGATGTGATGGAAATAATTGATATCGTTAAAGAAGCAGGAGTGAATTCAATTGGCTTGGCAGTAAACAAACGAAATATCAATGAGAAATAGTTCTGCTCAACAAAACAAGGTACTCCTCCTTGCCTGTTTCCTCTCTCTTGCTGTACACATGAGCATTATTATAATTGTGAGCAAAACGCTCTCAGGGAAAACAACTATTCCAACAAAAAAAATTATTGAAATTGAACTTGTCGAAATACGAACTAAACAACAGCCAATATTAGCCGTACTGAAGCCAAATAATCAACGAACCATCAACACGAAAAAGCCTCCACCGATGCGTCAACTTAAACCTCTTCTTAACCAACAAGCCACATCCCAAAAACCCAAAGGTGGGTCGATTAAGAAAGAAAATTCAGCTGCTGCTGCTGCCTCTAGAACCAATCAAAGTGGAGACAAGATTGTAAATAAGACGACAAGTCCAACATCATCAAAAGAAAAAATCTCAATCATCCAAAAAGAAAAGCCCCGCTGCCGTCCGCAATGTCGAAAACCACTAATACCGAGGCGGGCAGAGAAACGTGGAGAAGAGGGATACGCTATCTTTAGGTTATATGTTGATCAATCAGGACAAGTCTTCAAAACTGAACTTCTTGAAAGTAGTGGTCACAGTGGTTGGAATAACTCTGCTAGAAAAACAGCGATGTCTCAAAATTTTCATCCAATGGTACAACGCAATACGATCGAAATAATGTATGAGATGAAAACGCAGAAGAAATAATCATTAGGTATTAAAAAACAAACTTAACTCCAACCTGGAAGTTGCGTTCAGGCTGGGAAAACCGACGAATATCACCACTACTTCCATCTCGCCCACGGACATCCTGAAAATTGTAGTACGTTTCGTTGGTTAAATTATTGATTGAAGCATTTAAACTGATAGAATCATTGATATTCCAGAAAGCATCTAAATCAAAAATAAGTGAAGTTGAAGGTATGTAATAAGGTAGTTCATCTTGATAGTCTGTTCTCAACCGGGGGCGGCCTGTATAAACCATGCCAACCGAGACATTCCACCGATCATCAGATCCTTGATAACCAAAAGACAAGCGATTGGTTACTGGAACAATCGTTTCAAGAGGGATGCCGTCTGTGAGATTATTTCCCTCAGACCATGCAAAAACATTTCCGATATACAAACCCTCTTGCTTTGGTCCGAAATAATATATTCCTGAAAATTCAACTCCGTATATCTCAGCATCGGCAACATTTTGCGTTTGGAACGCAGTGAGCTCTCTTGTATCGTAAATATAAAGACCAGCCTCGGCAAATGCATCCATAAAATCTGAATATCGATTATAGTAGGTTGCAAACTTTATTGCATAACTGTCTCCGTTTAACTTATAGCCAAGTTCAAAATCATGACTTTTTTCTGGCTTAAGATCTGGATTGGAGAGTGTTATATAACCGAACGAAGGGTTGGCGAATGAACTACTAAGTTCATACCAGGCTGGTGGACGAAAGCCCTGAGAGTAGCGAAAATAAATACTTGAGTCATCAGTAGGACGATATCTGACTGATAATTTAGGTGAAAGAACCTGATAAGACTGATCACTGACTGAAATATAGTCTTCTTGATTAGGATTATAAATCCTATCGTCATCAGCATCTAAAGCATAATAATCATATCCCAATGCCACAGAAAAATCAAAATTGCCAAGACTAAACTGATCTTGAAGAAACACTCTAGCTCGCAATGTTTTTGTGTCTGGAGAATCTTTAACAGTGTCCGATACTCCCGTAGTCAAGTTATTGGTTTGACGAATTCTAGAACCATCATTTTGAGACACATCAAAGCCGTAGACAATGCTGTGAGTCTTATCAAATAGAACAATATCACTCGAAAAATCGGAATTGACTCCTATGAGCTTATTCGTCAAACTATAGATTTTATTCTCTTCTGTTATCAGATCAAAAGTCTGAACAATTCGACGGAAATTATCATTCACGATAGCATCTTGCCAATATATCGTTGAAGTAGCTTTTTGTATAACACTAGACTCGTTATTCGACTCATAACTATATTTTGCTGAGATTCTTGTGCGATCCGTCAACGTATTAGAGACAAGTTTTTCGTACTTGCTAAATGTAGAAGACATTCCCTCAAGATTAGCCCTAGACGAATCGATCCGAGCACTACGATTGATATCCTCAAAAACAAAGTTAAGGCTTGACTCGTCATTAATGTCGTACTGCAAATTAAAAAATATATTGTCTCCGTAATTATCTACATCGTCAATATATTTTGATGGTGCGGCTGTTTTTGTAGCCCCCGACACTTCATTTGTATAGATAAAAAGTGCTGAAAGTTTTTCAGATAATTTAACTGCTATTTTGTTAGAAAAGGCTCTACCATTATCTTCAGACCAGTAGTTAAATGGAATTTCAACATTGAAGTTAGAGCCATTTTTCAAGATGTCATAAGGTTCAAGAGTTCTATAATTAAATAATCCGCCAAGGGCATCGGAACCATACAAAGCGGAAATAGAACCTTTGATAATTTCAATTGATTTTAAAAAACTAAAGTCAACATAGTCAGATTGTCCAAGCGTATAATAACCACCATATTCATAACGGTCTGGCAATCTAATACCATCAATCGTAAATAATATTCTATCGCCATCTAAACCTCTGATATTCACATCGGAAATTCCAGGGGTTCCACGAACACCACTTCTTACTGTTTTACGAGTCGTTACTCCAGGAACATCCTTAAGAAGATTGCGAATATCCACACTTGGAGACTGATCATAAACATCTTTATCAATTACATCAACTGATCCTGCATAATCTTTAACTGTCGATTCTGATTTTGTTCCAGTAACTGTAATTTTCATCATGTCATCAATACTTTCCTGACATCTAGCGATACCTCCGCCTGCTGGGATTAATGATATAGAGAGAACACAGCCAATGAAAAAATATTTACGCATTAGATTAAAGATAATGATTAATTTAGCCGAGCAAATTGTGCTGTCAATAAACAGACCCTTACCGTAAACGAGCAAAATAAAATATGATACACACAGGCTGTTTATATATCACGCTTGAGCGCTTCGTGCTATTTAATACACCGCCAAAAAGCTTTTGATGCTGACAGCAAGGCAGACGCTAACTATTTTATAAAAAACTTTTCCAAATGGCTAAAGAGTACTTGTTGTACAACACAGTCACCCATGACACTGTGACTTTGTGCGATTACAGCGACGAAGCTTGCATTGCAGAACTTCAGAAGCAAGGATATTATATGTTGTCTGAGGATAAATATGGAGATAAATACCAATATCCAGCAATCTATAAAGCGCCAGGAATCGTGTGGGATCAGAGCGATGATAAACAGATTAATGGTGATTGGATGATGACATCACGCGAAAGCGACGCGGGTCATAGTGTCGATGCTCATAGCCATGACGATACTCACAGCCACGATGATGATCACAAGCAGAATAAATCGGCCAAAGGACTAAATTACACTCTCTATAACTCCCAAACCCATGAGAATTACTCTCTTTCAAATGGATTAGATGATTCAGACTGGATGCTCTTAGATAAAAGTGCTTTCCCGGATTACAACCAGCCAGCTGTCTATAACACCACAACTCATACTGCACTAGACCAAGACACAGACGCCAGTGGGTCTGGTGGCTGGATGATAGTTTCTCAGTATAAGGATACTTATACTTCTTCAGCTGACTCCATTGATAAGCTGGATTTTCAAAGTGAAATTGCAAGCTTTAAATTACAACAAACGGTCACCATGGGTGGAGAAGACGTAAGTATGTGTATTGTTGGGACTGAAGGGAAAGATAAAATCATCGGATCAGACTTTAGTGAAGTATTAATCGGAGGTAGTGGAAAAAATGTGCTTACAGGTGGAACGAGTGCCGATGGCTTCTTATTCGATAAGTCAAATGATTTCGGAGCAAAAGCAGCTGACAAAATCAAAGATTTTAATACCAATGAGGGTGATCAAATCATGTTGGACAAAGAATTCTTCGGTATCGGTAAAAAGCCGAAACTCGAGATTGTGTCTAGCAAGAGTGATCTCAAGAAAAGCGCCCTTAGTGGCAAAGATTTAGTCTATTTCCAAGACAAAGGTCTACTTTATTTCAATGAAAATGGAAAAGACAACGGTTGGGGAGACGGCGGTAGTTTTGTGAAGCTGATTGGATCGCCAGATCTAAATATCAACGATTTGACGATCATTTAAGGTTGAATAAATTGCTGAGCTGCATATAATCGAAGCAATTACAACCTTCATTTGCGATTGCACTCAAGCCCCTGACTCACCTCGACGACGCCAGGGGCTTTTAAATTTAAAGACAACATCTAAGAGTTTTTACGGCTTAGTTTGATCTGATGATTTAGGAATCTAAAAATCAATCTTTGATTCGACATTTCAAGGACGATCAAATCAAGAATTTAACTTTTGCGCAGCCATCGTGTAACGCTCAGAAGAAAGATTCCAGAGCGATCTCTGCCATGGAATAACCATTGAACGAAAGCAGGCCACAGCATGGTCGCTTCCGAGGACTCAGTCAGCCGCCAGTAGCGCTCCTCGCTGGCAGCCCATCAAGCGCCCAGACCAAGCCTCGGCATAGGCACGGTTGGCGGCCTGTTGCTCAGGATCTGTTGTATCGAGTGCGTGAGGCATTGTGCCGGCAATGGCAGCGTTGGTCACACAGAACATCGACTTCTGGAAGCTGATACAGATCTGCACATGGACATCGGTCTGGCCACGCGCATTCTCGTCGTACCACTCATTGAGCTCTGCGGGGAGATGACGGAACATGTCCTGCATGCAGAGACTCGGTGGAATCCCCGCCCCCATGCTGGGGATCGGATCGGCATACAGCGCTCCGTACTTGAAATCACTGATATCCGGTGAAATCTGTCGAGCCTGGGCGTTGTATGACACGGTTCCTAAAAACGGCATCCCGCGGAAAAACACCGCCTCCACATAGGGAACCGCAACATCAACCAGGAAGGTCAGGCCAGCTTCAGGCGGCAGCACCCAGATGTCGTCACCACCCACATTCACCTTGTAAGTGATGGGATGGCCGGCTGCTGTGACGAGGCCATCACGGATGTGATGCACTACATCGTTCACGCAGGTGACCTCTTTGATTGCATAACGGCGAGCGAGGTCCACAAAAATGTCACTCATCACCCTCCAGAACAGACCAAGGCAGTAGATCGTTGTGAGCGAACGAATCGACTCTGGAGCAAAGCCTGGATACAAACGGTTGGTCAGCGCCAGCAGAGGATCACGGCTGGTTTTGCGCTCAATAATCGTCTGACAGGCCTGCTTAAAGGCGTCACTATCGAGATAAGCATCTAGACCACCAGTGCCATGCCAGAACATGGCTTTCTGGCAGTACTCGGCGTACTCAAAGTTGATTCGGTCACCAAGCAGATGATCCCAGAGGCGCTTGGGAGAAAAGCCCTCATGGAAGAAACGGAAGACCGGGAAAGGATTCAGCAACTGCTTTTCCCCTTGATCCACCAGGTTCTTGCTGTAGGCATCCAGCACCAACCCATAGCTCTCCAATACGTTGACCACCTGAAGCAAGTGGTCGGGAGTATCCGCCAATAGGGGCGTATCGCTGAGAAGACGACGGATCAGCTCGTCCTGTTCAGGAAGAACGGGTGGAGCGACGGAAGGGACAGCTGTTGTGGTCATGACAAGGCACCTCCTAACTGGCTCAGACCAGTGGTGGCTGCTTCGCTGAGGTTGGACAAAAGAGCTGGAGCGAGACCAAGAACCAGTACGCCAAGACTCAGAGCAATCGCAGGCACTTGCTCGCGAAGAGCGACTCGATCGAGGATACGGGGATTGGCCACATCACCGGGTGCGATGGCCAACCGACCGAAGAACGCCCGGTTCACCAAGAGCAAGAAATAAACAGCCGTCAGGCCAGATCCCACCATCGATAAAAGAGTGGCCACAGGGAAGGGCCCCAAGCTGCCTCGGAAGACCAAAAACTCGGAAATGAAACCTGCCATTCCTGGAATTCCAGCGCTGGCCATCACACCGATGATCATCAGCGAACCGGTGAGTGGGAGGCCACGCTGTGGATTCAACAGACCTCGAAGAACATTCAGGTCGCGAGTTCCAGTGCGAGCGTAAACAACCCCAACCACCAAGAACAGAACACCAGAGATCAAGCCATGGCTCACCATCTGGAACAGGGCCCCCATTAATCCGAGAGGGGTCGCCGCCGCTGCCGCTAGAAGCACATAACCCATATGCCCAACGGAGCTGTAGGCCACCATCCGCTTCATATCGGTTTGTGCAATGGCAGCGAGTGAGCCGTACAACACAGAGATCGCTGCCCAGGCAGCCAACCAAGGAGCAGCCAACTGCCACGCTTCGGGGAACAGACCCAAACCGAACCGCAGCAATCCATAGGTACCGAGCTTCAACAAAACACCGGCCAACAACACAGACACCGGTGTTGATGCTTCGGTGTGAGCATCGGGGAGCCAAGTATGGAAGGGAAACAGCGGAATCTTGATCCCGAAACCGATCAAGAGAGCGCCCAGCAGAACCAGCTGACTCACGATGCCGAGTTCACCGGCTAAGACAGGCCTCAGGCTGAAATCCATCGTTCCAGTGACAAACGCCAGGCCCAGAAAGGCACCCAAAATCAACACACCAGAAATGGCTGTGACGATCAGGAACTTGGTGGCTGCATAGGCACGGTTCGCACCTCCCCAAACGGCGATCAAGAGCCACAGGGGAATCAACTCCAATTCATAGAAGAGGAAAAACAGAAGCAAGTTCTGAGCCAGGAAGGCACCATTGACAGCACCACTAATGACCAACAAAAGAGAGAAATAGATCCTGGGTCGGTTCTCAATGGAGCGAGAGGCAATGGCTGAGACCAGGCAGAGCACGCCATTCATCAACACCAAAGGCAGCGATAACCCATCCACCGCCAGGGCGTAATCGAGGCCAATGGAATGCACCCAGCGAGCCTGCTCCACCAGTTGCAAACCAGCATCGGAGGGGTCAAAGGGCAGCAGCAGGGCAAAGCTGGCCACGCACTGCACGCTGAGAAGAACGATCGTTCCATCCCTGAACCGCGCACTACTCGGTGACCCTGGCCACAGCAGCAAGGCGAATGCCCCGAGGAAGGGGATGAGAAGGAGAAGGGAGAGCAACATCTCAGTGAGTGATCAGGTGAGGAACCAGCTCACCGAGGTGAGGAAGAGAAGAATGGCCACAAGCACTGTCAGCACATAGGACTGACCCTGTCCGCTAACGCTGAGCTTGAGACCCTCGGCACTTTGCATCGATAGACGAGCAACCCCATGGAGAACGCCGTCAACGACATTGCGATCGAACCAAAAGGCCAAGCGTGAGAAGCCAGCCACAACATTGACGATCGTGAGGCGATAGAACCGCTCTGTATAGAAGTCGTAGGCGAGAAGGTCCTGGCACCAACGCAACACAGGATTGAGCGAACGCGACCAGGCTTTGCTCAGAGGAACAACCGCACCTGCCACGAGTCCGAGCAGACCACTGCCAACAACAAGCGCTGCTGCCCAGAGTGGAAATGAGAGCAGACCATCGAGGGATTCCAGCCGCACCAAAAGAACTGGGGTGAGCAGAACCACGACGGTCAGCGCCACCATCGGCAGAGCCATCTGCCAATTCACCTCAGCTGCGCGACGGGACTTAATCAAGGCATCCCCCATGAAGACATGGCGGAACACACGCACAAGACCCAAAGCCGTCAGCGCATTGGTGATCAAAAACACCGCCATGAATGGGATCGAACGCACGCTGAGGAGCTCAATCGACTGGGCAAAGGCCAGAAATCCTCCAAGAGGAAGAAAACCAACCAGCCCAGCACTCCCCACCAGAAACGCCGTGGTAGTTGCAGGCATCCGACTGCCAAGCCCACCCAGTTCGGTGATGTCTTGGCAGTTGGTTGAGGCGATCACACCGCCGATGCTCATCGAGAGCAGAGCCTTGGACACGGCATGAGAGAACAGCAGCAACAAGGCCAGAACGGGGATCTGCAAGGCGATCGCGATGAACACCAACCCCAAATGGGCGGTCGTTGAATAGGACAGCGTTCGTTTGATATCTACCTGGGCCAGAGCCACCAGTGAGCCACCAATGGCACTGATCGAACCAATCACCAACATCACGGCCAACGCGACCGGTGCCTGTTGAAGGATGGGCATCACCTTGAGCAGCACAATCGCTCCACAGGTGACCACCACTGAGTTGCGCAGAATGGAGGCCGGGTTAGGGCCCTCCATGGCCTCATCCAACCAAAGGTGCATTGGAAACTGGGCGCACTTACCGGTCGGTCCGGCAATCAAACCCAAGCCAAGCAGCGTTGCCGCGAGTGGCGAAAGGGTGTCCTGGGCGGCCCATGCATAGAGGTCGCCAAAGCCCATCACCCCGGAATAACTGCACAGGGCGACAACCCCCATCAGCAACAACACATCGCCAACACGCTTGGTTAAGAAGGCATCCCGCGCTGCAGTCACCACCAGCGGTTGGGCATACCAAAAACCAACCAGCAAATACGTGGAGAGGGTGAGCATCTCCAAGAGGAAATAGCTCTGGAATAAGGAATCGCTGAGCACGACTCCACTCATGGCCCCCTCAAAAAAGCCGAGCAAGGCAAAGAAGCGAGCAAGCGCCCACTCTTTGTCCATATATCCAAGGGAATACACCTGAGACAACAGGCTCAAGCCTGTAATCAACTCAAGGGCAACCAAATTGGTTAGCGACAGGTTGAAGCTGATCTCCAAATCGAGATCGGCCACCGTGAGCCAGGGGTAGGACAAATCAACAGGTCCTGATTGGTAGACCTGCTGGAGGATCACGCTGCCGTGCACAAACGCAAGCAGGGTGAGCAAGATATTGAGATAGGCCGCAGGCCGATGGGCCTGACGACGGAACAACCCGATCGCCCAGGGCAGCGAAACCAGCATGCCGATGAACCCGTACAACGGGATCAACCAGGCCGTTTGAAGAGGTAGCTGCAACTCCGGATTCAAAACAGCAATAAAGATCGGAATCGGGATTGCCAGGAACTGGCGGGTGAATCTAATGGCAGACCCCTGAATTGAGGGGGTCATCGCAAACGGTTTTGCCGCTGAGAGGGATGATCAGCTGCGGCGCAACGCACCACTGGAGACCAAGGCCGGCTGAACTTCCTCATGGGGACGGGCAATGATGTGGGCGGCCACGAGACCATCACCTACACGCTCGCAAGCGTCAGCACCAGCCCGAACAGCCGCATTGACGGCACCGGTTTCACCGCGAACCATCACAGTGACGTAACCACCACCGACGTATTCGCGGCAGATCAAACTCACTTCGGCCGCTTTGGTCATCGCGTCGGCTGCTTCGATCGCGGGCACCATGCCGCGAGTTTCGATCATGCCAAGGGCGATGCCCTGGGCAGAGGCTGGGGCTGCCGCCGCCGATGCGGTCTTGGATGCAATCGCACCGCCGGCTCCGCCGGACTTGTTTCGCGGAGTGGAGGAGGTTGCAGACGACTTAGCAGCAGGCGCAGATTTTGCGGAACCGGAGGACGTTGCCGAGGTCGATGAAGCGCTGGCCACCGGCTTCACGTCGACGGTCTTGCTGGCAGCGGTGCTGCGACGACGGGGAGTAGAGGAAGGAGTGGCCATAACAAGGAAGGGGTGGAAGCGAACGGAAGCGGCGGAGGGGACAGGCCCTATCCGTCCGGCGACCAGTGATCGATGATCCCGCCGATGGTCAGATCGGTGAGGACGGTGTTATCAGGGCAGGCGTGACGGGCAGCGGATCCGCTTGCGGTGAAGACCCAATTGCCTTCACGAGCACCAACGGGATCGACTGCGACGAGTTTCTTGCCCTTGTTGTTTTTGAGAATCCGCAGGTGCATGTGGTCCAATCCCGCGACGCGGAACGTACAGACCAACGTGCCCATCACCTGCATGATTTCCATCAGCTTGCAGCTCCTCCGCTGGGCTTGGCAGCTGACTGCTGGCCAGTGGTGGGAGCCGGCGCTGAGGACGAGGTTTTCGGCGGATCTGGCTCCCAATGATCAATGATCCCGACGATCGTGAGATCGCTGGGATAGGACTTACTGCCAGCCGCCTCACGTGCAGCAGAACTGCTCACACAGATGCACCAGTCACCGGGTTTGGCACCGACTGCATCAACAGCAACTTTTTTGGTGCTGCCATCGAGCACAACTTGGAGGTGCTTGTGTTCAAAATCGGGAATCCGATTGGTGGACACGAGGGGCTTGACGACCTTGACGATGAGCATGATCAGTGAGCCTCCGGAATCTGAGGATCGAGGGTCGACCCAACGACCTCGGCTGTGGTGGTCTGGTTACGGTCACGCACCGTGAGGCACGTGTGCAGAAGACCGTCCCGAAGCAGGTCGGCATACCGCGATGCAATGGCGTTGTTCACACGATGGCAGTCGGCAATGGCACGCTCACGTGCTCCCGGAACACGGCCGGAATAATCGAAACGAACGACGACGGGAATCGGTAGATCCCTAGCGACATTCAACCCACGGAAGATCTTCACTCCGACATCCAGATCCGGAGCTCCTTCTTCAACGGTGTCGAGATGAGCGAAGTAGGTGAGGTTGCGGAGATGAACCTCTTTGAAACCGATTCCAACGCCGATAAAACGCTCGGCATGGCCCGCATCGGGGTATGGGCCACTGTGCATGTCCTGCACGTAATCAATCTGGGAAAAATTGTTCGCCAATAAGCGTGTAATGAAGCGAACCATCCCAGGCTCCATCGGCCCCGGCGCTGACGACTCAACAGCCTCGGCGATTTGACTCATGGCCTGGTCAGCGGTCATCGATGCCGTGGCCGCATGCAATTCTCGTGCACACACCCAGTGATCGAGCACCATTGAGCAGTCACGGCTCGGTGGATGCACTCGAATCGCATCGGTATCGGTGTCCAGACCGATCAACAACAAATCGACTGACGCACCGCAACAGAAGCTGTTTTCAACCGCTTCGCGGAAATCAAGCAGACGCTGATGGCCAGCAGACGCTGCCAGTTCATCGTTGCTGCCATGGGCGGCACACCCCTGGTGTTGGGGATCGATGGAACTGAAGTGGTACGTGACGACCTTGAGATAACGCGTGGGCTCCGTGGCCGGATTCGGTAAGCCTGCGCGATAACGGCTGTGCTCGGTTTTCACCCAGCGGTTGACCGTATTTTCAACATCAAACATCGCTCCGGCATGGGAGCGACGGCGTACAGCACTAAACGGAATCCTCAGGGCATAGGCAACGCTGTGAGCCAGGCGGCCATCCGCGCAAGGGCTCAAATCAAGCAGATGAAAACCGCAGTCGAGCAAAAACTGCTCAAATTCAACGGCGGAAGGCTGATCAGCACCGCCTTGGAGGGGATCGTCTTGAAAAAACCGATCACTGAAGAGTCGGTGGGATTCGAAGACACACCAGGCGAACAGCGCACGCATGTCCAGGGGACGAACCCAAGCACGTTCAAGGATGTGATGTGGCAAATCAAATCCGAGCTCAGCACGGGTGAGGCGCTGTGATTGGTCAATGAAATCAGGCTGGTGCTGCAGCGCTGAAACCTGTTGCAGCAAAGGAACGATTCGGTCAAATCGACCCTTGACGTCGTCCTCGTATACACGAAGACGGGCATTCGCAGCGGCGTCAGTCAACGCATGGTGCTGCTTGGGAACAGCCAGCGTTGATCGGCTGAGATTGAAGGGAACCGTGGTAGAGCTGCCCTTCTTACGTTTCACCCAACCGGGTTGCTGAGCAACGGGCCGACGGTTGTCCTGACTAGTTCGAACTCGGCCCCCCGCAGGTGAACCCTGGGGAAGCACAGCCGCTTTACCCGCTGTGGTGAGCGCCTTACGACGCTCGAGCGCACGCTCACGAGCTGAACTTG
>CEPW01044219.1_pt1 | contig 14841 bp, 9 predicted proteins | sample 356211 | NCBI WGS metagenome assembly CEPW01 (sample SAMEA2620021, study PRJEB7988) | marine metagenome | biome: marine biome (ENVO:00000447); feature: deep chlorophyll maximum layer (ENVO:xxxxxxxx); material: "saline water (ENVO:00002010), including plankton (ENVO:xxxxxxxx)" | depth 25 m
GCTCTCCTCCTCGCTCTCGCTCTCCTCCTCGCTCTCGCTCTCCTCATCGTCAAAAAAGTCGTTAAAATCCAATTCCTCGTCCAAATCATCCACGTACGCATCCGTCTCGTCGAAGACGTCTCGCAACAGGAGCAAATACGGCGTCATCGAGCTTCCGTACACCCCGTTGTCTCTCAACTCGCGCATCTTCTCCCGCAGCGCCGCCGCCGGACACGACACGATGCACGTATTAATCATCGCTTTGGTCTCGAACCAATCCAACAATCGTAGGCGCTCTCGCGCCCATAGATTCTTCAACCCGAGCTCGGCGTCTCGCTTCCAATCCCCGAGCGCCTCGGGAAGGGCGTCGACGTCCATCGGTCTCGGCGCGCGTTCCTTCGCGCTCGCGGGTTTCTGTCTCTTGGGAGCGACGACATCGGCGGCGTCACCGGCGTCGTCGTCGCCGTCGGCGCGCGCGCGTTTCTCCTCGTCGGGCGCGGGAGCACCGTCACCGGCACCTGTCGCCGTCGTCGTTTGAATCTGCTCGCGCTTGGTGGACGTCGTCTCGGCGTCCTCGCGCTCGGTGTCGGACGCGGTGACGTTGACGTCGACGTTTTGTAACGCCGTCGATGCGTCGTGCGTCATGGCGAGGCGCGAGGCGTCGTGTGGGGACGCGGGAGGGACGCGAGTGAATGAGATCTCGTCAGAGGATTCGCGGAGACGTTGCAACGGATTGTACGGGCGAGACGACGCGAGGGGTTCATCCCGTCCATTTCAAAAAGAAATTGTGACCCTTGTCGTCGACGACGACGAATGCGGGGAAATTCTCGACGTGAATCTTCCACACGGCCTCCATGCCGAGCTCTGGGAACTCGAGGACGTCGACTTTTTTAATGTTGTTTTGGGCGAGAATGGCGGCGGGACCGCCGATGGAACCGAGGTAAAAACCGCCGTGAGTCTTGCACGCGCGAGTGACGGCGCTGGATCGATTACCCTTGGCGAGCATGACCATTGAGCCGCCGGCGGCTTGAAATTGATCGACGTAGGAGTCCATTCGACCGGCGGTGGTGGGACCGAAGGAACCGCTCGCCATGCCCTCGGGGGTCTTGGCGGGACCGGCGTAGTACACCGCGTGGTCCTTCATGTATTGCGGTAAGTCTTCACCGCGGTCGAGGCGTTCCTTTAACTTGGCGTGCGCTATGTCGCGAGCGACGACGAGGGGACCGGTGAGCGTGAGTCGAGTGGTCACCTCGCACGCGCTCAGCGTGGCGAGGATTTCAGACATCGGTTTGTTCAAATCGATGTGCACCACGTCGTTCGAGAGATCGCCCTCTTGGACGTCGGGCAAATATTTGCTCGGATCCTTTTCGAGCGCCTCGATGAAGACGCCGTCTTTCGTGATCTTACCGAGCGCTTGACGATCGGCCGAACACGAGACTCCCACGCCGATCGGACACGAGGCGCCGTGTCGTGGCAAACGAATCACGCGCACGTCGTGACAAAAGTACTTGCCACCGAACTGCGCGCCGATGCCCATCTTTTGCGACAACTTGTGAATCTTCTCCTCCCACTCCAAATCTCTGAACGCGCGACCGAGTTCGTTTCCAGAGGTGTGCAAATTGTCGTAATACCTGGCACTCGCCATCTTGACAGTCTTCAAGTTTTGTTCCGCGCTCAGGCCTCCTATGACGATCGCCAGGTGGTACGGCGGACACGCGCTCGTGCCGATGGTTTTGATGTTGTCCTCTAAGAAGGACATCAAACTGGCCTCGTTCAAGACTGCCTTGGTCTGTTGGAACAAGAACGTTTTATTCGCGCTCCCGCCGCCCTTCGTCATAAACTGAAAGTGATACTCATCACCCTTGGTCGCGAACAGATCGATCTGCGCCGGTAAGTTGCTACCGGTATTCTTCTCCTCGAACATGCTCAGCGGCGCGACTTGGGAATATCGCAGATTGGTCGTCGTGTACGTGTCGTACACGCCTCGACTCAACGCGGCTTCGTCCTCGCCATCCGTGAGCACCCTCCCGCCTCGCTTCCCCATCACGATCGCCGTGCCCGTGTCTTGACATCCCGGTAAAATCATCCCGGCTGCCACGCACGCGTTCTTCAACAGCTCCAACGCGACGAATCGATCGTTCTTCGACGCCTCCGGGTCGTCTAAAATTTTCCGAAGCTGTTGCAAATGTCCCGGTCGCAAGAGATGACTCACATCTCGCACCGCGCGCGCCGCCAGCGCGCGCAGCGCGCTCGGCTCCACCTTAACGTACGCCTCACCGTCCGGTCCGCGCGTCTCCGACACTCCCTCCGTCGTCACGAGCCGCCACTCGACGTCTTTGGGCGCGCGCACGTCGAACAACGGTTCGTACCTGAATTCGTCCCCGACGGCCGACGACGACGCGATGCCGCGCGTGCGCGCCGCGGACGACGTCATCGCACCGCGCGTCGTCGCTCGCGCGCATCGTCGAAGCGCGTGACCAAGCATGTCGCCCTCGCGCGCGCGAATGCCGTCCCGTCCCGCGTCGTGGGTCAAAAACCAATCCCATCGCCGCGCGCGTCACAACGCGACGATCGGCGCGAGTCGCCCTCGCGAGCGCGAATCATCGCTCGAGACGAGATGCCGTCCGCGCTCGCGCCGAGTCCGAGCGCGTGGTTCGATCGCGCGGTCGAGGGCGAGGACGTGGCGATTCGTCTGCCGGTCGGAGGAATCGAGACGCGCGCGACGACGACGTTCATGGACGCCGTGCGAGAGATGGCGGCGGTGGACGCGAGGGCGGCGATGCGAGAGACGACGTCGATGGCCCCGGTGACGGTCGAGAGGTCGGACGCGAGGACGGGGACGGAGCGGGTGGAGACGAGGAACGCGGGCGTGCAGGCGGAGTCGGCGTGCGAGGGGTGTCGGAGACGGGAACGCGAGTTGAGAGACTCGAAGAGGGCGCTTCGAGAGTGTCGACAGGCGTTGCGGACGAAGAAGAATAAATCGGGCGTCGTCTACGGCGTGCGAGCGCGTCCAGTGGTCGGGAAGGAGACGGTGGAGTTGACGCGGAACGTCGTCGTCGCGGCGCCAGAGTCAACGAAAGTCAACCGTGAGACGTCGAGGAGGGACGATGGGGAGAGGGAGGTCGACGTCGCGTGGCCGATGGATGCACGTCAGAGAAGACGTCACGCGGCGCGAACGGCGGTGTTGGCGAAGCGGAGTCGCGAGAGACGGGCGACAAAGTCAAAGATTATCAACAGACACACGACTTCGCCGACGCCGCGTCGAGCGATCGAGAAGCCCGACTGGAACGATTCCATCGACGTGAACGCCGAGCCGCGAAAGAAAACGGACGACGAGTACTTTGATCGTCTACATAGGCTCGTCGTCGCCAAGGAGGCTGAAGAAGCTCGAGAAAAGTTGAGAGCTATACAGAGAAAACATCGTCGATGGCGACGCATTGAAGAAGACGCGATGAAGCGACGAGAGCAGTCGACGTCGTCCGAAACGACGTCGGTACCCAAACGCACACCGCGTGCGAGCATCGCCAGTTCGTCATCGTTTCAATCTGCCGTGGACGACGCCTGCGCGGACATGTCGGAGCTCTCCCTCGAGGAATTCATCGAGCGCGGCGTCTCGCTGTGTTGCTAGCCACTAAAACACTTGATTGATGGTTTTGGAGAAGATGAATAACAAATCTACTTTACATGTTCGCAAACGTGTGCCGCTCACTTATCCTTTTTCGAGTCGCGGCGGACGTAAGGCTCGTCGTCGTACTCTTCATCCTCCAAACCGAGGAGGTTAAGCACACCTCCGAGGACGTCGTCTTCTTCGTCTTCGTCGTCGTACTCTTGCGAGCGGACCGGTTTCTTCGGTTTCGGTTTGGACGTGTCATTCTTCGGTTGATTCGTTCTTCGGTTCGCCTGCACTCCCATGCCGCCCGAGACAACGTCCGCTCTCTCGCGCTCTTCCTCTGTGATTTCTTCTACTTCTTCCCCTAACTCCTCTTCAGGCGGACCCAAAATCTCCTCCGCGATGGCGTCCGTCACGCCTTTGATCTGTCTAGACGCCTCGAGCGCGAGGTAAGACATCTGATTCGAGATCCAATTCCACGTCTCGTCGTTCGACTCGCCGCCCTCCTCGCCCGTGAGCCAGCCCCACAGAGAGTCCTCCTCCTCGCGCGGCGGCGGAACGTTCGAGTAATAATCCGACGAACCCATTCCCGATCCGTGTCCTCCGAATCCACTACGCGCGCGATGAAAAAACGCCGCGACGCTCGTCAGTCTCCTCTTCCCCAACACCCAGTTCCCACGTCCCCGATGGCCGAGCGCTCACGATCCCCCCGAGCGTTCGACCGCGCCCTCGCGCCTCGCGTCGTCGCGCGCGTCCGCGAAGCCGCGCGTTTTCGACGCGAGGAAAACGTTCGCATCGACATCACGCGCCCGCGCATCCTCGCGCGCGTCGCGCGCGCACGGACGCGCGTCCCGGAAGACGCGGTTTTCGCGCCCACACACAGAGTTATCACCGCACGCACCCGTTTCGCCCGTCGTACGCGCCCGGCGACATCCCCATCGCCCCCGGCGCGCCGAGTCCAGACTGTCCGTAATCTTTCCCACCGTGTCCACCGCCCCCGCGACGCGACATCGCGAGCAATTTCTCCACCGCGCTCTCCATGTGTCCGTCGCGCGCCTCGAGCGTGGTGCGCACGACGACCTCGGACACGTCCGGGAACATGCTCTTGAGCGCGATGACAGATTCCTCGAACGACGCGCCCATGACGAATTTCTTTGACGTGCGTTCGCGCGCGCGGCGTCGTCTCCGCGCGCTCGCGCGCCCCGGTGTGGAGTTCGCCGGAGACGCGCTCGCAGATTTCGGGGCTCGATCGCGCGCGGGCTCGCATTCGGTCGAATGCGAATCGAGAAACGCGCACTTGGACGTCAGAGGTCGACGCGCGCGCGACGGGAGGGCGACGAGGATGAAGAACATGTTTCATCGCGCGCTCGGCATCATCCTCGCGTCGCGAGCGATCGTGTGCGCGACGAATTTCACGACGTTTGATTGCGATGAAGCCTTCAATTTCTGGGAGCCGTTGCACTACCTCACGCATGGGCACGGTTTGCAGACGTGGGAGCACGGTGGGGAGTTCGCGCTTCGGTCGTACGCGTATCTGGCGATGCATTACCCGGTGGCGATGGTGGGGAGGGTGCTGTTCGGGGCGGACGACGGGAGGTCCACGTTCGCGCTGGTGCGAGCCGCGTTGGGCGCGGCGAGCGCGTACTGCGAGGCGGATCTCGTGGACGCGGTGAGCGGGAGAAGCGTGATCACGGGTGCGATATTGATGGTGATATTCGCCACGAACACTGGGATGGCGATCGCGTCGACGGCGTTTTTGCCGAGTTCGTTCGCCATGATGTGCGTCGCCGTGGCGACGGCGGCGGCGCTGCGAAGAGAGCACAGACGAGCGTGCAAGGCGTGTGTCATGGCTGTCGTTTTCGGGTGGCCGTTCAGTGGCATCGCGACGATCCCGTTCGGGCTGTACGCCATCTACGGCGTCGGATTCTCGGCGACGATGCGCACGGTTTTGGCGACGACGGTGGCGGCGTCCGCCGTGTCGGTGGCGTTCGATTCATACATGTATAGCCCCAAGGGTCAGTTGAAGTTCGTGAGTTCGGTGTTCAATCTCTTGGATTATAACATCATGAACGATAAGAGCGATCTCTACGGGACGGAGCCGAGGAGTTTCTACATGAAAAATTTAGCATTGAATTTCCAGCTCACGGGAGTGTTCGCGCTAATGGCGCCGTTTTCCATTGCAGTGGCGGTGGCCATGAAGGCTTGGCACGAACAACAGGTGTTCAAGAATAAAATTCTTCGGGGGAACAAGAACGACGACGCGGCGTCCGTGTTGAAGAATATCAACGCGTACAGAAATAACTGGCGCGCGATGATTTTCGTGTGTTCGCCATTTCCTCTCGTCGCCGCCTTCTTCATGGGCATCCCGCACAAAGAGGAAAGGTTCCTCTACATGATTTATCCGAGCATTTGTCTCAGCGCCGCCATCGGTCTCGGCTCCGTCGCCGAGGGCGCGCTGTTGGTGAGCCGACGCGCGAAGTCGCGGGCGCTCGAGAAAGTCACCATCTGCTCGGTGTGTGTGGCGTTGCTCGTCTCATCGTTGCTCTCACTGTCCCGCACGGCGGCGCTGCTCACGTATTACAGCGCGCCGGCGAAGATTTACAACGCGCTTCCGACGCCAAAGGGTTTCGAGGACGGCAACGCGTGGCCCGACTATTTAGCGAGAGAGTACATGAACGGCGAGGACGATCACGAAATCAACGTGTGCGTCGGCGACGAGTGGTACCGCTTCCCGAGCTCCTACCACTTCCCTTCCAAGCACTACCGCCTCCGTTTCATCGAGACCAACTTCGACGGCGCCCTTCCCATGCCGTTCAATCGCGACAAGGGCGGCACCGCCCACACTCCCGTCGGCTTGAACGACGACAACGTCGCCCATCCCGATCAATACGTCGATCCCTCCGAGTGTCGTTTCCTCGTCGAGGCCGACTTCGGCACCGGCAATCTCCACTCCCACACCCACTTCCACGACATCGAGTGGCGCGACGTCGCCTCGGAGCGCTTCATCGACCCTCTCCGCACGCCTCTCCTCTCCCGCGTCTTCCGCCTCCCGGGCCGTCTCGCCCGCGACGTCGCCTACGTCGACTACGCCCTCAGAGTTCGCCTCACGCCCCCGCCTCGCCCCCGCGTCCTCGACGACGATTTTTAACCACCATCACCCGCCGAGTTCCACCGAAAACCCATCCTTTTCACCCCTTCCCCCGTCTCCACCCTCCCTCCTCGTATTCCCTCTCTCCTTTCCCTGTCCGCGCGCGCGCGGGGATAAACCAAAACCTGTCGAGGGTGCCCACTTTCACACCGCGCGCGTCGGCCGCACTCGTCGTCGCGCGTCATGCGCGGCGCGGAGCCGTCGCCGCCCGACGCGGAGGTGAACGTGGCGGCGCGCGCGGGCGATCTCGAAAAAGTCATCGCGCTCGTCGACGCCGGCGCCGCGATCGGGGCGTGGACGACGTCGTGCGCGGCGGCGAGTGGATCCGTGGCGCTCCTGCGCGAGCTCGTCGAGAATCGTGGGTGCGCGATGGATGAAAAGTCGGCGGTGGAGGCGTATGAATGCGGGCATCGAGACGCGGCGCGATTTTGCGTCGAAAGAAGCGCGTGCGGGGCGGCGACGACGGCGTTGGTGGCGAGACGGGGTGATTTGGAGGAATTGAAATGGTTAAGGTCGCGCGACGTGGCGTGGGATTCGCAGGTGTGCGCGGGAGCGACGTTTAACGGACACTTGGACGTGTTGACGTGGGCGAGGGAACACGGCGCCGAGTGGGATTGGCGCACGGTCGCTAACGCGGCGATGAAGGGATACACGGCGTGTTTTACGTACGCGTTGGATCGAGATTGTCCCGCGCCGCGCGGCGAGGATCACGAGGAGATGCTTCGCGTCGTGCGTCGATGGGCGCAGAGCGAGAGTGAGGACGAGAACGATTTTAAGACGATATTGAAACTCCTGGAGTCGCCCGAGGATCCCGCCATGGCGGATGTTCAGGGATTGATGGGATTCATCGATGAATTGTCCGAGCACGCGAAGGAAGGGGATTACCTCGAGAATTGCGGACGGGCGCAACGGGTGTATAAACGCTTGAAAGAGCTCACGAGCGGGAAGACGGGAGAAAGTGCGAGACGACGCACGCGAAGACGCATGCGGGAGTTGCGTCTGAACAATCCCGTCGACTGGAACGTCGTCTAAACCCGTCGACTGGAACGTCGTGCGAGGACCGTGAGTTTCGGGTGATGAACGTGCGCTCGGCGAATACACAGCGCGCGCGCAGAGGGAGCCGCGAGGAGTACTTCTACAGGAATATCTCAACACAAGTCATGAAAACCTGACTAACTACTAATCACTACCAGTAAGAATCGTATCATCTGCGTCCCGATCGTCCCTTATTTTTCCCCGAAGAGCCCGATCGTTTATCGCCAATCTTTTTCAAATCGTCGGCGTACGTCGCGAAGTGGTCGGATATGATCGAATCGTCGCGTCGTTTCGGCGCCGCGGGTTCGCTCGCGGGTGTCTTCGCGGCCGTCTCCAAGTCGCCCGTCACGATTATACGCGCGCGTTCACCGATGTGCACGAGACGGCGGATGGTCACCTTTGCCTCGCGCTCGAGTTTGGCGACGTCCGCCGCACGGTCGGGTCGCGAGAGAAGCAACGAGACGCCGGGCCCGGCGCATCCGGGTCGTCCCGCGCGTCCCGCTCGGTGCGAGTACGTGTCCGCAGATTTGGGCATGTCTGCGTGTACGACGAGCTCGACGCCGGGTAAATCGAGACCGCGAGAGGCGACGTCCGTGGCGACGAGAACGTCCACGTCCCCGGATCGGAGATTCGCGAGCGTCGCGTCGCGCGCGGGTTGAGGCAAGTCGCCATGTAACGACGTCACCCTTCGCGTGCGTTTGTTCGCATCGAGCTCCTGCGAAGACGCAAAAAACATGTCAGTTCCCGTTCAAAACTTCAAGACGTCTCGTTCACGCGTAGATGGCTCGGCAGAATGGTTGTGCACATCGATTGAAGGATCCTCACCCTTCAATCTCGACAGTCTAACATGTGAAAATAAGGTGTATCTTCATCGCCATCGCACGCGGATGCGAAAAAAGTGAGAAAAAAAAGAAGCACACGCGAGACGACGTTCCATCATCTCGTCAAGTGTAATCACTGTTGATCTCTCAGGGAATGTAGATAAGAATATGTAGCAATCCTCTGGAACGTCGTCGTCGAGCGCAAAAAAAACAACTCTTCTCTCTGTCGTCGTCGGTGTCGTCTCGGAGAATTGTAGTCTATAGATACGAACATGGAACGGATTCCAATCTCATAAATCCCTTAAAGTTTTGTTCGTCATCGACGAGTGACCGATCGACTCAAGAAGTGCATCGAAAAAAAGAAGAACGTGTACGCACCGTCGTCAACTGATTGGTCAGCGTCGCGCGCAAGCGCTCCGCCGTCGATTTCGTCTCCGTGAACACGATCGCTTGTCCACCCACTCGACCGTCCACGCGTTTACTCGCGTAATGTTCGAGCGCATCGACGACCGCGATGCCTGTCGCGTCATCTCCCGCCTTTGTCGCGTACGAGAGGTGCTCGACGCGTCCGCCGACGTTTGATCCTCCGCGTCCCGTCGCGAGAACTTCGGCGTATCCCGGCACGAGTTTTCGATCTAAAAATCTCGATAACGCCGACGATATCGTCGCCGAGAAGCACAGCGTCTGACACGTCCCCGGCGGTTTCATCACCGCGTCAATCTCACCCTCGAAACCTCCGTCTAAAAGTCTATCGATTTCGTCCAACACTTGAATCTCCACCGTCTTCATCTCAATCACTCCTCTCTCGATGAACTCCTTGATCCTGCCCGGCGTTCCCACGACAATCTTCGCACCGTGCACGCGAATCGCGTCCTCTTGCGGCTTAGCCGCCGCCCCACCCACGCACAACGCGCACGCGCGTTCGCCGCAATACCGCTCGACGTGCGTCTTCACCTGATTCGCCAACTCCCTCGTCGGCGCCACCACGATCGCTCGCACCCCTTCCCGCGCCCCCGATCCCGATTCCAACGCGTGCGCGATCGGTAACACGTACGCCAGCGTCTTCCCGCTCCCCGTGGGCGCTCGACACACGACATCCGTCCCGCGTCCGCGCGCCGCCGCCAAACACTCCTCTTGCATGCCCGTCAAACGTTCGATCCCGTGCGCCGCGAGCGCGCGCTTCACGTCGTCCGACACGTACCGCTCGACGTCTTCCACGCGCGTGCGCTGATCCCACATCTCCATCTCCGTCCGCGCGCTCGTCCCCGCGCGCTCGTCGTCTCGGGACGTCATCGGGCCGAGCCGCCGCCGCGACCCGTCTCGTCGCTCCATCGACGCGTGCGCGCCTTCTCTCGACCGCGACGCGACGCTCGACGCGACGCTCGACCGCGAGCGTCTTCCACGCGCCGAGACGCACCGCCGCGACGACGCGCGTCGACCTCGTCGCCGTCGACGCCGACGCGAAGTGTCGGGACCGCGCGCGCGCGCGGGCGCCAAAAGTGCATTCGACGAGTCAGGACTCAAAGAAGAGTCCCCCTCTTCCCGACGCAGGGGAACAAACAGAAACCGAACCGCCGCGCGATGCATCCCTCGACACACCCGCGCGCGCGACCCGATCGATCGCGCGCGCGCGCGCACGGAAGCGAGTGACGATGCCGAGCGCGCGCGACCTTCTCGCCGCCGAGGAACGGTACGAGGCGCTGAGCGATGCGCAAAAACGCGCCGTCATCAAATGTCAAGCCAAGATGCGTGGATGGGCGCAGCGACACAAATCGCGCGCGCGTTCGCTGCGAGAATCCACCGCCAAGGGAGGCGCGTGGGCGCAATTTTCTTTACCTCCCTCGGAGCCGCTCGTGGAGACGTATCGCGCGCATCTCGGCGGTCCGGTGGCGAGTGGCACCGGGGATTTGACAATCACCGGCGGGCACGTGTGTTTTTATTGCGAGTCGGCGACGGATACGAGTCAACGCGATGGCGTGCTGTTCTCGCCTTCGAAGAAGAGACGAGGACCGAACGCGCCGAAACCGATTTCTCTGAAGATTGCGTACCGCGAGATCGCGAGCGTGGGGGTGAAGAGCGATTGGAGCGAATCCGGCGTGACGCTGTCGATGCGAGACGGGAGCGCGATTTGGTTTGGCGGATTTTATTTCGCCTCGAGCGTCAAGGCGTTGATCGAGACGGAGTGGAGGCGAGAGACGGTGACAAAGATGGAGGAGGCGCGATCGTTGCGAGCGGAGGTGATGGCGGCGATGACGCGAAAACGTGAAGAGACGGCCAAGGGCGCGCGCGACGACGCGCTTCGCGCGCTCGAGGCGGAATTGGAGGCGGAGCGAGAGAAGACGCGACGCTCCGAGACGCGGGAACGCGAACAAATCGTCGAGATCGAGGTGTTGCGAGAAAATGAGGAGCGCATGGAGCGTCAGAAGAATAAGCTCACCGTCGCCGCGCGCGAGTTTGAGGAGGAGTGCGAGATGCTTCGCGCAAAGACGGCGGCGGCGCACGCGGCGAGACGCGCGGCGGAGAAGAAGCTCGACGACACCGAATCGACGTTTGAATCCAAGATTGATCGTCTGTTGGAGGAGAAAAACATGACCATCAACGAATTGAGCGACGAGGTGAACAAGTTTAAGGAGATGTGGCGAGAGGACAAGGCGCAGATGAAGGCGGAACTCGAAAAGGCGCGCGGGCAGACGAGCGAGCTTCGAAACCAACGCGACGTTCTCGTGAGCGAAAAATCAACGCTCGTCATCGAGGTCGGTCGATTGGAATCCGATCTCATCAAGTTTTCAAAGAGTTCCGCTCACGACTCTCGTCGCGTGTGCGAACTCGAAGCGGAATTACAAGAATTTTATTCGAGGCGAGCCGCCGCCGCGGAGGAGCTCAAATCCACCAAGCTGCGATACAGCGAGGCGATGAAACAAATCGCCGTGCTCGAGGCGGCCAAGCACGCGCGCGTCGCCAGCAGCGTAAGCGAGATCGAACTCAGCGCCAAGGTGTCCGAGATCGACAGTCTCAAGGCGACCGTCGAGTCTCTTCGGGGACGACTGAGCAAGAAGGTTGACGACTCTGCGGCGCTTCGCGCCAAGCACGACGACATCGCGCGAGAGTTGGCTGAGATGCGCGCGTCGCGAGAAGAGACGACGCGCTCGTTCGATCGCGAACACGCGCGAGAATTGAGTGAGCTCGAGGCGAAGAACGCGACGATGCAAAACGCGCTGGAAAATAAGGCGACCGAGATCGACGCACTGCGTGCGGCGCTGGAGACCAAGACGGCGGAGTCTGAAGCGAAATCGTCTGATTCGGAAGCCGCGACGGCGAATCTGCGAGAAGAGTTGCAGCACAAATCGACCGAGATTCACGTGTTGCGAAACGCGCTGGAGACTAAAAAGGCTGAGTTTGAACGCGCGATGGATGAAATCTCGACGTTGCGCGCGTCCGAGGCGGAAGTATCGGCCGATTTCAAAGCCAAGACTATGGAATTACAAGAGGCGCTCGACAACAAGGCGACCAAGACGGAGGCGTTGCAATCCGAACTCGCCGCTCTGCACGCCACTCGCGAGACGTCGACAGCCGTGTCCACCACACTCAAGGCGAAATACGAAGAAGCCAAACGTCAAATATCCGCGCTTCAAGCCGCCGAGACGCGGATCAGAGTGGATTTAGAGGCGAAAATCACCGAGCTCTCATCGACACTCGCCGACACATCCGCCAAGACGGAGGCGCTTCAATCCGAACTCGTCGACGTTCGCAAGGCGCGCGACACGGCGGGCATCGCAACGGCAACGTTGGAAATCAAGTACGAGGAATCGCTCAAGCAAATTTCATCGTTACACGCGCAGTTGGACAAGGCGACGAGTTCACATTCAGCCGAGTTTCAGCGACGCGAACAGACGCTTCGCGAAGAGCTCGACGGTCAATCCGCCGCGTGCGAGCGACTTCGAGAGGAGATGAATCAGCAGCTCATTGAGCGCGAACACGCCGCGGTGGCGACGGCGACGCTTCGATCGAAATTCGAAGAGATATCCGCCAAATTGGAGGACGTCAAGGCGCAACGAGACACCGACGCGTCGAGATTCGCGTCCGAACGCGAGGAACTCGAACGCGCGCTCGTCGAAGCCAAGGAGACGAGCGCCGCGGCGTTGAGCGCGGTGCAGACGGAGCGTGAATCCATGCGCGACGCGAAAGAAAAATCGGCCGTCTCCCTCGTCTCGTTAAAGGCGAAACTCGAGGATGCGACCAAGCAACTCGTCGCGTCCAAGGGTGAACTCGACAAGGCGTCGACGGCGAGAGAGGAGGCGCTCGAAAAGATGCACGCCGCCATGCGAGCCGAAGAATCCACCAAGGCGAGCATCGTCGCCCTAGAGAAGACGCTCGTCGAGCGCGACGCCGAGATGAAATCCTTACGTATGGAAGTCACCGCCTTCTCGGCGGCGGCGAAATCCGCCGACGAGCGAGAGCGACTCGCGCGAGACGAAATGCAAGAGCTTCGACTTCAAAACGAAGCGCTCGTCAAGGAGCACGGCACGTTGGAGGGTCGATCGAAAATGCTCGAGGAGCGGGCGAGTCATCTGACCGAGGTCGAGAAACAGTGCGCTGCGCTCAAGGCGGAGCTCACGGTGACGGCGATTCAACACGAAAAGTGGCAGCAAGAAGTCGAATACGCCAAGAGTGAGATTGATCGCACGCGTTCGAAAGAGGCGGAGAATAACGAAAAGTACATGGACATGCTCAAGAATATGAGCGACGCTGAGCGAGAGGCTGCGTCGGCGCGCGCCGCGGAGTCCGTCGCGCGCGATTACGCCGCTCGAACCGACGAAACCGTCAAGGAGACGCGAGAACGCGAGGTTCGCATGCGAGATGAGTTGGCGACGATGCGCGTGGCGTACGAGACGCTCTCCGCCGAGTTCCGCGTCAAGACGGAGGAATTCGCGCGCGAGGTCGCGCGCTTGGAGAAGGCGGTGAGCGACGAGGAGAGTAAAGTCAAGGTATTGCAAGTCAAACTCGACGAATCCGTCGAAAAGATTAGCAATCTCGAGCAACTCAACATCGAAGCCACCAACAAACTCGCCACCTGCGAGGACACGCTGCGAAGACAAAAGGACGAGTCGAGGCAAATCTACGTCGAGTACCAGAAAACGCACGCCGAACTCACCGAACTCTCTCGCCAACTCGAGCGCGAACAAGAGCAAACCGTCGACATGCACCTGCAAAAGGCGCTCGAGAAACAGCGCACGTCTGCGGCGGTGCGTCAAGGACTTCTTCCCGGCGCGCGCGGCGGCGCGTTTCCGCCGGCGCGGACGCCTCTCGGCGCCGTCAACACGGGCGGTTCCCCGGTCGGCGCGTCCATTCGCGCCATAGCGGGCGTGCCCACCATCACGGAGATGCTCCCATCGCTCGCCAAGGCGAATACTCCACCCGCAAAACTCATGGCCATCGCCGCGTCTCCCGCGAGCGAGGCGTCGTGACGAGACATTTTTATTTTTGTACCACGCGCACTTGTAACGAATAAATACCCACGACGATTACATGCTGCATGACGTGCGTACGAAACGTGCGATTGATGTGTTACAGCGGTGTCTACTCGCGATCGCGCGCACCATCCATCACTTCTGTTTCTTCGGCGGCGCTCGAATCGTCTTATACAACCTCCCGACGTTTCTCGCCACGTCGGCGGATTTCAACGCGTTTCTCGCCGCCGTCACCCCTTTCTTCGCCGTATTGGCCGTGTTCGAGATGACGGGTCCACTGTACGGTTCCATCTCCGCCCGCTCCTCCAACACCCGCATCGTCTGATCCCTCACCGATCCCACCAACGGCTTCGCGCGTCTCCGCACCTCGGGAATCGCCGCCGCCGCGAACCGTCCCGCCGTCTGCGCCGCGTTCACGCTCGCCGTCACCCCTCTCCCCGCGCTTCGTAATCCACCCCCGACGTCCGCCGTGAGCTCCCCGACCTCCTCCATGACGTCCGTCAGTTCCAATCCCGACACTCGAACCGCCGCGAGCGTGTCCGGCACCTCCTCTCGCACGCTCGCCGCCAGATACGCGACTTCGTCCATCGCGCGGCGAACGCTTCGAAGCGTCGGAATCAAACTCAACAGCGCCGCGCTCAGCGCGCTTCCCAACAGACACCCCACGCCGCACATCGCGTACACGGCGAATGACGGCGTCATAAACTCGGTCGTCGCGGTCGGATGCGATTCCGGCCGAACGACGGCGACGGCGCGTTCGTATCGTCTCGGCGGCGCGAG
>CEPW01176466.1_pt1 | contig 14827 bp, 1 predicted proteins | sample 356211 | NCBI WGS metagenome assembly CEPW01 (sample SAMEA2620021, study PRJEB7988) | marine metagenome | biome: marine biome (ENVO:00000447); feature: deep chlorophyll maximum layer (ENVO:xxxxxxxx); material: "saline water (ENVO:00002010), including plankton (ENVO:xxxxxxxx)" | depth 25 m
GTCGCGCGATTCGTCGCCGTTGTCGTCCCGACGCGCATCGACATCGATCCCTCGCGCGACTCACGACGACGCTCTCCTTCGCTCTCGGTCGCGCGACGACGCGCGACGCGCGATTCCCATCACCTCTCCCTCGCGAAGCGATCGAACGCGACGCCCTCGCGCGCGCGCTCGAGCGACGGCGACGGACGGTCGTCGTCGCTCGGCGGTCGATCGAAGGGAGGGCCACCGTGACGAGTCGTGACCCGTCGAGAGAGACCACGCCTCGATCGCTTTTTGTGTCACGCGCGCGAGGGTGACGGGCGACGTACAAAGCGACCGTTTGATCCATGTGGAGACGCGTGTGTGTTGACATTTAGGGTTTGCGGTGCGTCACACGCTCGGACACTCGGTGCGGTACACATCGAGGTTTTGGACGGTCGTTCGTGTCGAAGATGGTCGAACGCTCGCACGCACTAGTGAAGCGTGGAAATCTCAATCATTCGACCACCTCGACGCGAGAGGCCATCGACGGGGCGGTTGGGAAATCGTCGGCGGTGATGTCGACGCGTCGCCGACGACGGCGCGCGACATCGATCGTCGCGTGAACCCGCGTTCGATCGTCGATCGCGAGACGCGCGTTCGAGACCGTCGCGTCGTCGCTCGAGCGCGAGTCTCGCGTCTCGAGGCGCGGACGACCGCGTCGAGGGATCGTGGTGGTTGGGTTTAGTGTTGGCGAACGCGCGAGGGCGGCGCGAGGACGACGAACGGTGGACGCGTGAGACGCGAGAGCGAGCGCGAGAGAGACGCGGGGGAGCGCGGTGGGAGAGAGTCGAGATGCGCGCGATGGATGGATCATCGCGGGATGCGCGCGCGCGAGGGGCGACGAGCCGGGCGCGGATGCCGCCGCGCGTCGACGAGGGTGTTGGCCGAGGACGGAGGAACTCGAGACGAGAGACGCGCGCGTGGATGTGGGCGATCGTGCTCGCCGCGATCGCGCGGATGCCGACGATGGCGAACGCGGGGCCGGGACTGGCGATCGGGGCGGCCGCGATTCAGCAGGCGGCGACGGCGAGCGGGGGGGGCGGATCGACGCGCGCGGCGCCGGAGCTCTTCGCGGGAGGGAACATCGGTCCGGGTGCGAATCGGTGGTGGATCGGGGCGGAGGTGCAGCTACACTCTCGATCGCACAACAGGTTTGTGAAAATTAACGGTCGAGCGGGAGTTTACGCGACGGCGACGGAACGGAGGGATTGGACAAACCCGCCTCGCTTCACCGCAGCGGAGAAGACAACCTTCAGAGTCGTGGATATCGGAGGAGGTTTCGTGGCGTTTCACAACGCGAAGTGCCAATGCTTTCTTCGCATGCGAGACAATCAGAAAATCGACGGTTCCGACCGGAAAGGTGTGTACGATTATCCGCACCCGCACTGGACGTGGCCGCGCTGGCGCATCGCCGATGCGGGCGACGGTGAAATCGGCTTGTATAACGAGCGGCACGGTCGTTTTCTTCGGATGAACGGAGCCAACATGGACACGTCGTCGCACCGCAATGAGTTTGACATGCCTTCGCGAAGTGTTTGGGGTTGGGAACGATTTCGTGTTGTCGTCACGAGATTGCCACACGGTGTGACAATCGCGTTACACAGCGCCAGGCTAAACAAATACGTAAATATGCCGAAAGGGGGTGGACGCCTCACTTCAACATCAGAGAAGCGATGGGAGCATCTTCCGGTTGATTGGATAGGTCCGAGGTGGCGAGTCGTTTGGACCTTTGACGGTTACATGGCTCTCCACAACACTCAAAGTAATCGATTCATGAAGGTGGGATCTGACAATCGCATGACATCGTCCAGCGAGAGGACCTGGTCGTGGATTCCAAATGATTGGAATCGCGAACGATTTATCTGCGTTGACGCCGGGGATGGTGAAATTGCGTTGTTCCATCCCTACACGAATCGTTTTGTTCGTATGAATAAAGATTCTAGCATGGGTACTTCGCGCAGCATCCCGAATGGTCACACGACCAGCCCGGGATTGCACGAGCGATTTCGCGTCGTCAACGGCGCTGCTCAAATAGGCGAGACAGGGACGCGCATCGCTCTTCACGTCGCCCGGTACAACCGATTTCTTGGTGGCTTTGGTGGTGACAAAGTTTCGGTGAGCGGCGATCGCAAAGATTGGCACAAGCTACCGCACTGGGGCAAGTGGCCTTCCGAGCGTTGGACCATCGTGGGCGTTCGATACGGTGAAATTGCTCTCCACAGCCCGTATCGAAACCGGTTCTTACAAATGTCAGTATCTGGAAGCACGTGTAAAATGAAACTGACGTCGGAACGAAGCAAATGGGATGCGCCGTGGTGGTCAAGTACGCGATTCCGCGTCGTGGACCGCGGCAATGGAATCATTCTCCTTTGGAATGAGTATTACAAGCGATTCATGCGCATGAGAGATTCATCAGTGGACTGTTCCGGCCAGAAAAAACACCAGTTCGATTACAGCACGAACTGGGACGCGGAGACCTTTCGCGTCGTCTTGGTACAACCAGCACCGGGCTCTGTTGTCGCCATTCGCAGCAAAATATACAGCAACGTAATGAGCATGAGATCGGACTCAGACATGGGCGTTCGGAATGCGCCGCTCGGCTGGAATCAACTCGATTACAATTGGCAATATGAACGCTTTCGAGTTGTTGACGCAGGTGATGATTTGGTGGCGTTTCACAACGCGAGGCGAAACCGCTTCGTTCGTTTGCACCATCATGGGGCCCTGGACATGGCTGAAGCAAAGAATTACTACCATCTACCGGGTAATTGGAGAGCGGAACGCTTTCGCGTCGTCGACGTTGGTGGTGGAAGGGTGGCGATAAATTGTGTGCATCACAGGAGATTCGTGCAGATGACGTCCAGCGACATGCGTTACGATACACCGGACGAGAGAGTAAGCTACGATGATTATCAAAGTCACAAGCAAGACAACGAAGAGTTTCGATTATTTTCACCGCTGTATGTCAAGACGATCGTCCCCCCGGCGCCTCCTTGGCCGCCTTCGCCGCCGCCGCCTTCGCCACCCCCGCCTGGTATTCGCACCGAGCCGGTGGTGAGGATTTTAAATCCAGCCGAGTCGGTCCCATCCTACGCGTACGATTTCCGCATCGTCGTACAACATCCCTCCTGTGCGCATCCAGATGACTGTTTTCTTTCGAAGACGGACGACGAGATCAACAACGTGGCTGGTCTGCGGTGCAGAGTTCGCATACAGCAACAAGGGAGCGACTGTACGTTCGCCAACGCCGGCTCGCATCTCCCGTGCAAGTCGTGGGACGATTTTTTCCCGAGAACGGTTGGCTTGACTGATGCTAATTCAAGCATCATCCCTGGGACGTATGAAATTCGCTACAACTGCAAGTTCGTCCACTCGGATGACAGCACCGCTCCGGATACTGCGGTGAGCGGCCTGCTTCACACGTTCACCCTCAGAGAAGGGTGCGCCGCTCGGATACCTCTCGGCAAGGACGACTTTGCGGATTCGTACGCGGAGGTTATTAAGTTCTTGGTCGTCGGCTCTCATGAGTTTACCCTAATTGATTGTGAAGATTCGGTCGCCGTCTACGGCGCGAAAGAGCAATTTTTTAGGCGGCACGATATCGCTCCGGCGGATGGCCACCTCTCCTTTGACGAAATACTGGTCGCGGCGCAGCGCTCGAGCATCGACACGTCTATTCTGAAAGACTGGAATAAGATCAAGGGTGGGGATGGTTTGACACTGAACATTAACACGTTCATGCACACCGACTTTTCAAAGGGGGCGTGTGGACAGGCAAGCACGATTTTGATCGAAGAGAACGTTTACCCCTCCAACAAACCGGGACGAGAGACGACGGCCGCGCAGTGCTTGAACAACTCTACGGAAATGCGCGTTACTTGGTCATACTCCTCTCCTCCGCCTGAAGTCGGTGATTTCGCTTGTGTTTACATTGATGGCATTCTGTACGATAAAATGGACGTGACTGCGACCGATTTAGGTTCGGAGTACGTCGCCATTGGAACTGGCGATGACGCGCGATACGCGGGCAAGGAAATAACGGATATCCGCCCGGTCAGCGGCGAGTTCTGGGAACATAAACAGTCGCTCGTGGCCCACTTCTCATTCGACGATAGCACGCCGGGTGAACACGACAAGTTCACGTCTGGTTCACCGATCGTTCGCGGACAGAAACAAGTTCCAGCGCTTGAAAAGCAGGGCAGTGCGCGATCGACGCGCGTGTGCACAGGATCGCACGGAAAACTTTGCGTCGGCGCCGTCCCCTCGTCGGTTCAAGTGTCTGATCACTCTTACAGGTACAACGGTGAGAAATTTACAGACGATGTCGCCATCATGACGTGGGTGCATTCTGAGTGCAATACGCTTAGATCGCACGGCGACGCCGTTAGATATAGATCAATAGCCTATTTTCACGGTGTCGTGAGACACGTCGTGCACAGTCTCAACTTGTTTGTCGTTCGCACCAATGGCGGCATGCGTTTGAAACTGCGCTTCACAAAGGAAGATTTGACGTTGGGAGGACGTGAACAGGATGACCTCACCCTCCCGACAATCTTACAGTGCGACAAGTGGCACCTTGTCGGATTTAGTATGAGTTACAACGACGGTGCATCAATCTTCGCCAATCCGACCGGCTCAGTGAAGGACGGCGCCGATGCTGCCACTTTCAAGACGAACACCGATTGGAAAGCGCGCGATAAACTTCATTTGATGCCGAAGTTGTCTCTTCTCGGAGCGTTGGACCTCGAATTCGATGACGTGCGCGTGTTCACTGGCCGAGTGCAGTTGGCAACTTTCTTCGATGCCTTCAAATGCGGACATCGTTCCTTGTGTGCACATCGAGCACACGCGCAACCTTCCTCACGCCGCGTGGTGTGCGTCTCTTCCGTACAGCAAAATCGAGACATCAGCACGTACGGTGACTTTTCGTGTACAGCGGCTTTATACTATGATGGGTCCGCCATTGATGTCTTCCCTAAGCTCGACATGGCAGGCGTCACGTTTACGTTCAGAGATACGTCTTGGGAAGAAAACGGATATGAAATTTTACGCCGCGATGTCTCAGAGGCGGGTGATTTTGACGCAGTTGTGAAGATTGAGGGTGGTTTGAAGGGATGCGTGAATAAGTTCGCATCCATTTTGCACATCGATCGCGAAGCCGGAAACAAACCGAACCTAGAATGGCAATACTCGGTGCGCACAAAGTCGGAGAGCGGAGACGTAATCTCTCAAACCGCTCACTTTACGTCGCCGTGGTTGGCCATGTTTTACGGCCAGGTCACGGCCGGCGCGACGACCGTACCGGTGCCGGATATTCGCGTTTGCGCTGATTTCGGACGTTTCGACGGACGGACGATTCGTAACACTTCCACCTCGCTCTCACTCAAGAACATCGCGCTGTTCAAACGCGTCACGCACACATCTTTGCTTTCCAAGACGGCCAACCGCATGGCGTTCGTCACAACGGATGGTGATCCGACGGGGTCTTCAGGCGTTACGTTGTTACAGGAAGACGAGTGGCTTACGGTCGATCTCTCAACGTGGTCCGCCCTCACTTCTGTGCGCGTCTGTTACAAACAAGACGTCGCCGCGCACTCCTTGAAGGCGCACGTCTCCGACCTGGTGGATGGTAAATTCGGACACGCATGCAAGTTGGACCCGACGCAGAACATCGACATGCACACGCATAGATGTGCCTTCTTTAGATGCGCAGGGACGCAACTTGAAAACTTCCACGGACGTTACGTCAACATCGTGTCGTCAACACCCGTCAACGTGACTGAGATTCTTGCTGACGGTGTGACGGAACGGTGCACGTATAGCGCCGCGTCGGACGAGGGCGGACAATTCGAGATAGAAATGAGAGACTTCACTGGGACCATTCCCGACCGTACGCATATTCTCCTCGGCGCGTACAAGGAAGAAATCTTCCCAGAAACGCGAGAGCAGTTGTTGAATTCGTCGGACACCAGCGAACTGAACACACCGCAGCAAGTGCTCCTCGTCTTGCACAATCGAGAGCCCGACGAGGCCGTGGATGAAGCGATCGTTTCTGCAATGACACCGATAAATGAATTGAACGTGTCGGACGCAGCTGGTGAGCATGGAGTCACGAACGACACGGTTGCAAACGAAAACATGACCTCCGTGTCGTTCCGTCGTCTGTTGGGCTCGGATTGGCAGAAGAAAATGAAGAAATCGCCGCCGCCACCGCCCCCGGCTCAAACCGAAAATGATGACGACGATGAGACGGATCAAACAGCCGAGGAGCAACCCGAGGATACCGTGAGTCGATCCGCACCTCCGCCGCTCTTCAAATCTCCACCACCGGCCAGCCCTCCTCCGCTTCGAGCGAATCATCCGTCCCCGCCACCACCGGCCGCGACGAACATCGACGTCGAAGGTCCTGAAGGCCCCTCTTCGATGCCGTTATCGGCCGGTCTATACTCTTGGTTTTCCAACAAAGACATTCAAGAGGATACCTGGACTAGCAGGGTTGGTGACTTTGTCGGTGTGCCAGTTGCCGGCAACGTCTCGATTCAAAGCGAGCAAGGGTTCGGCGCGAAGAAGCCAGTGAAGGCACTCGTCGGCAACGTGTCTTCAGCGTACGACTTTGGCGATATTCTCGTAGATGAGTGGACCATGTGCACGCTGTCGCGATACACAGGCGACAATCGCAAGCGCATTTTTGTCGGTACGGGTAACTTTGCGCACGGGCACCACAAAGATCTGAGAGGTGTCGCCGTATACGACGCGTGGATGACTCAGAAACACAGTCGAGGACGCATCCACGACTGGCTCGTCTTCTGCGGCACGAATATCGGCAGGCAAGTGTACTCCGACGGCGTCAACATTGCGGTGAACGATCGACGCGGCCGTTCGGGTGAAAAACGCATCACCGTCAATTACGCTCCGAAGGGAACCTGCTGCACGCAAAAGTCTGACTGGGCGATCGCGGAGGTGATCACGTGGAATCGAAGACTATCCAATCTCGAGATGATTGTCGCTTCTCGCTACCTGCAAGGAGCGATTCTTGGGATCGGCGAACCCGAAAGGCCGACATTGCCCAATAGCTTTCCGCGACACGGCCTCACCAACTGGTTCCCGAGCGCCACCGCGTCTCCGGCGTGGAGGGATGTCATCGGAAACAGAGTCGCACGGGTCGTGAGAGGCGACGTGGGTGTCAGTTCGTACACAGGTTATGGCTCTCAGCGGGAGATCAAGGCGGTGTACGGCGACGTCACGTCGGCGTATCTGTTTGGGAACTACATCTTGCGCCAACATTGGACATTGTGTACTATTTCCCGTTACACCGGTTACAGGCGCGGACGCATTTTTATCGGTGGTCCCGGTAACTTTTTACACGGTCACAACCGAGGCAGGCGAGGTGTCGCGTATTACGACGGATGGTTGACGCCCAACCAATCGCGCGGTAGAAGCTCGGATTGGCTGGTGATGTGCGGGACCAACGTCGGCTCGAGAGCATTCGTCGACGGCGTCAATGTGGCTATTTCGAAACCTCGAAAGTCGGGAATGTGGAAAAGCCTCGGCGTCAACGAAGCGCCGAGTCGTGGTTGCTGCGATGACAGCAAGTCTGACTGGGCGATCGCAGAGGTCATGGTGTGGAACCGCCCGCTACAGTCAAGGGAAATGGCACAGGTGTATCAGTACGTTCAAACGGAGCTCATGAGCCCGGTTCCGCCGCCGCCGCCACCATCGCCGCCTCCCATGCCGCCAGGACCGCCTTCGCCGCCGCCGTCACCGCCGTCTCCGCCGCCGCCATCGCCGCCGCCGCCGTCTCCGCCGCCGCCGCCGTCTCCGCCGCCGTCTCCTCCGCCGCCGTCTCCGCCGCCGCCGTCTCCGCCGCCGTCTCCGCCACCGCCGTCGCCTCCTCCACCGACGCACGAGCTGAGTGATGCTGACGTCGACGGTTCAGGTGATGTGTCGCGCGCCGAGTTTCAAGCGTTGATTGAACAAAATTTGCACTTCCCAGTCAAGGGACACACCATCATACCGGATCAACTGTGGTCGGATTTCGACATTGATTCGGATGGCGTACTGAGCCAAGAAGAATTTGATCTCACGGCGAGACGCATGGCGGTCGGACTCGTGAACGTGGAACCACTTTTGGTGTACCCTGCGCGCGATGTGAAGTACATGTACGACTTTAAGACGACCGTCTCGTCCGGTGATACATGCGCCAACGCAGTTTTGGTGCGCAAGAAGGCGCCGACGGTGCCGACAAATTCATCCGGGTGGGACTCATTTTATCAAGGATTGGTGCAACAGGACGTCAACATCTTTGAAAATCACGTGACAGAGTGTGGCGAATTGCACAACGCCGATGGCTACGTATTAGGGAACGTGAACCACACTATGGTAGTCCCGCTCGTCGCCACCGTGCCGGGTCGACATTCGTTGTGGGTCGACATCTTCTCCGCGCAAAGACGCGCGGCTGAGGCGAACGAGACAGATTTGCAGGATCGAATCTTTGGTGATCGCCTGAACATGGAGGTTCACGCCACGAGAAGATATCCCGACATCGTGCACGTCTTTGATAAGAACGCGAACGAAAATCGCACGGATGAGAGACGCAAGAGTGAGTTCTCTTCCCTCACCGACGTGGAGTCGACAAGTCTCGCAGTGCAACACAAGCACATGATCGAGAAGTCGTTCGAGGACGACACTGTGACGATTGTCAAAGGCGCCGTCTTGTTCCCGCGCGATTGGGTCGACGGCTCGACGCGATGCGGCCTATTCGAAGCCAAGGTGAAGGTTGCTGAGACGACTGCGCCGGAGGGCGAAGTCGATACGTATCATACCGACGAAACCGGCTGGTTTGAATTCGCACTCACTCGCGGGAAGTCGTACATCTTCAAGGTTGAGTTCCCGAAGCACACCATCTGTTACACCGGCCGCACCATCCAGGGCGCGCAGAGTGTCATCGATTGCGACGAACACCCCAACTCGGTGACCATTTCGCAAATTGGCGATGGAAACTTTATCTTTTTCACGGACGTGACCAAGGCAAACATCGATCTCGGTTTGTACCACGGAGAGTGCGATGCGCGCTACCCCGACGCCATCTTCAGGATAACTCCCGTGAATGGTTGTCACGCTCCCGTGCTCGTCTCTTCTGCGGCGATATCGGGATGGATGACGAACCTGCAGGACACGCCAGAGGATTTGACCATTCCCGATAACGCTCGCGTCTGGCCATTCGCCGCGATGGATTACTCCATCATGTTACACCAAGGTTCTCGAGTCGACGGCGTGACGGAACTGATCAGAAACGAAACGTGGAAGGATGGATGCATGAACGAAGGTCCCGGCGACATGCTTCACTTCTTCAGAAGACGCAACACGCTCGAACGACTGGCGCTCATGCGCGATGAAGCCGACTGGCAGAGTATTCGCTACAAGTATCACGGCTTCATCTGCGTTGAACTCGTGGGCATTCCTCGCATCGCTGATGAAAACGAACTTTGTTACGACCCGAGCGAGCCGGAGGGTGGCATACAGGGCGTGCACTTCATCGGGTCGTCTCAATCGGAATACATAGTCGTCTCACCCAAAAAGGAGGTTCCGTTAAAGGTTTTCGAGCTTCACCGAAATGGCGATGAATTGGTTCGTTGCTACACAAATCTCCCGCACAAATCGCCATCGTCTGACGGATTCACCAAAGTGGAAATTCGTGAAGATGTCGGCGATCAGGCATCTGCTCTGTGCCACCGAAACGGTGATGGCGGCCCGATGTGCGACTTTGAAGTCACCGTCGACGAAGACGGCTACGTCGAGTGGCCGCGCGCAAATGAGGAGGACCCATCCAAAACCACCATTTCTCTCGCCGCCGGTCCGCCCAAACTCTCTGGGAATCATCGTCGATCGCTGTTTGCGTCCATTGCGCGCAGCGATGGCTACTTCACCACATTTGTCACGATGGAACGCGAATTTGTCGTTCTCGGTTCAAAGGTGCGCGGTGCGATGGGCGACAGCGACGATCAATTCTGGGCGACAGTGCCCATCGATGGTCTTGTGTACTCTGTCGTGCACGATCCACCGGGCGATGCTTCACACGCCGAGATTGCGTCTGGGACACACATCGAGCTCTCCTTTGACGTCACTAAAACGCGTTCGATGGGCGCATCGGGTGACTGGGAGTTTGGGTACGGGTACTACTTCGAATTCGCGATGAAGTCAACAATACACGCCGGTTGGGTTGCCGAGGCGGGGATCCAACTGGACGGTCTCGGAATTGAAGGGGAAATCATTCCCTCGCACGAGGAAACTGGCCCAGCGTTTAAAGTCACCGGCACGTCGACGAAGGCGTGGACCATGACCACGGAGACGGAGCGCACCATCTCGACGAGCGAGGACCCGAGCTTTCCTGGACGCTCGGGCGACGTCATTCTCGGCGGCGGCATTGAACTCGTGTACAAGCTCTCTGATGTTTTGGATTTGCGCGGAGACATCGGTCTCGGCACACCCAGGCATCCGTGTCTGTACGCTGACGTCAGCATCACGTGGCTTCCGCGAAAACCCACTTCTTACTTGTACAGCGTGCACAGCATCGAGGCTGTGGTGATTCCCAACCTTCGATCGCTTCTTACCATCGTTCGCACGGGTGGCGTAAAGAAGGATAACTCGGGACTGCAGTATCCGTGCGCGACCGCGTCGAGCTGTACGCTTCAAGAGATGCAGAACGGATGGGATACCGAGCTCTCATCAAGAATCTCAGCGTGGAGGCGTACGCTTGACTTTTCTTCGCCGCAGGTGCATCTCTTGCCCAAGCCCTCGTCTCCGGCAGAGTATGAAAAGGATTACTCGCAAGTTGAACGGATCACAGCGCCGCTCATGGGCAAGCGCTCGATGTACAGTCGGACTCTTGAACACGGTGAGAACGAGTTCAACGAGGAGCTCGGGAAAAATGAACGACTAGCGGCGCAAGACATGGCGAACGAATGGATGAAGTTTGGGGGGATGTCGTTGCTCGATTTCGGCATGCTGCCGTTCCCGTCTGTCATGTTACCGTACATCAACTTTGGACGCCTCGCCGGGTTCATCGAGAATAAGACGCCGCATTTATCCATCGGATACCCAAAGACTCTGCACAACGCCGCGAACTTGCACGACGTATTCACAGATAGAAGCGCGAGCGTCGCCGAATCTATTTATTCTCTCGGGGCGAATTCATTTGCCATCGAGGACGCGGCGAAGGCCGTTGCATTCTGCAAACACAAAAAGTGTGCGCCGGGTGAACTCGAGGCGGCTGCCGCACGACCCCTTCTCCCCGCAAGCGCGGGGAGAAGAGTTGGTGAACGATCTGCCGCCGATCGCTTCGGTCAGGTCGCGTCGAGCGTGATGACCAAATTCGACGCGACCGACTACGGGAGAGTCACGGCGTCCTTCACCGGAGACACCGGGCCCTCGGGCATGACGGGGACGGCGAAAGATGAAAAAATCCTTCTCACGTTTAGCGGCGGCGGCCATGCGCTCCAGTTTTCGTTCGGTGCGAGCGAAGTCGAAGACAACGACGTGTTCCACGTCGCTTACGAGCTCTCCGGAGAGTCCAGAAATCTTTTGAATGGGGAGATTAAGATACACAACATCGTCTACGTCAAAGGACACTTGGCGGCTTCGCAAACGAGAGATTTCACCACGGAGCGTGTGTTGGCTTGGACGAAAACAGGACACATTTCCACGACGTATTACCTCGCGGACGCTGATCTCGGGGATAAGTTTGTCATCGCTGTCGCCACAGATACGCGTTACGGCACACCCGTGTTCATGACGCAAGGTGGTCGAAGTCGGTGCCCAGGCGAAGAGGAGACAGTGCACCGACACTCGGGTATTCGTCTCGAGATGGATTACGCCATCTCGCAAGGGTTGAACCCCGGTGATGCCGCGGTATTTCGGTTGAAAATCGTGAACGAGTCCCCGTACAGAGAAACGGCTCGTTTCGGTCTTCGATTGAAGGATGGCATCGACCTCGCTTTCAACGATATTCATGTTAAAATGTTTGAAGAGAGTGAACGAGATGGGGCCAACGGAACGAGCGTGTCGAGAGTCATTAACGAAACGGCTCGAAAACACGGTCGATCGGGGACTTCTTCGCATACACAGCGCGTTATCGATGCGGCGGCGAAAAAGGCACGTTCGGGCGCGAGCGCTCTGCAGGTTGCCATCACGGGAGCGGCTGCCATGCAAACACAGCCCTCGGTCGGCGCAGAGTTTGAAAACGCCGAATTCGGCGTCGGGTTGAACCACGAAACCATCGATCTCGGAGACGCGCTCGAATTGCTCGTCTTCGGCGATAACATGGCGGGTAAGCAGCGCGTCAAGGAGACGGCCTTCTACTTAACCGTCAATCCGGGACGCGCGAGATTGATCCAGTACGCGCAGGTTGAAATTCTGAGCTTTTGCGAGGCGGACATGCTCACGCACGGCGGTATGTACAGGTATCCCATTCATCACAGAATCTCGTTGGGTGCGATGACTTGGGAGCGGGAATGTCCGCCGGTCGCCTTCGACGCGACGACGATGGCGCGTCACGCTTTCACGGCCGTATCGCAACCGGATGACTCGTTGACGCTCACCGTCTTCAATCCTGACGGAACCAATCTGTGGCCGATGTCCGATCCACTCCCCGACCAAGCGGAGCACATCAACGAACGACTCAGCCTGGTGCGCATTCAGTATCGATTGCAAGGTATTGGCGAATGGATCACGGCTAAATCAGAGGATTCGCCGGAGACGAACAAGAAGAAGAATCTTCTCTGCGATGGTTCTAGACTCGACGGGTGCACGTTTGACTGGGTCGTCAACAACCAATACGATAAACTGCTCAGCGGTTTCAAGGATGGGTTGTACGAGGTGCGCGTGAAGAACTTTTGTTTCGGCGGACCATCGCTGGCCACTGAAAACGTGCACTCTTACGTGTACGATGAAACGCTTCTCTTATCCACCGACACCGTCAAGCCCATGGAGCAAACGCGCGTGAGCTCAGATGAACGCTTTTACGGCGTCAAATTTTACGAAGCCATCGATTGCTCTGCGTCCACCGTCAGTGTGAGAAAGATCAACTCACGGTGCGGCGGCGCGGGTACGGCGAGTAACACACTCGTGACGCCCGAACAACTCAACGGATACAACATCAAGTGTTTCAACGGCGCGAGCGAAGGGAACTGGGTCATCGAGTTTCCGTACCCGACGCGCGGACAATACAAGGTCACCGTCAACGGCATCAGAGACGTCGCCGGGAATTCAGTCGGACCGGTGTACGTGTACGCAGATGTGCGCTGTTCGTTGGCTGAGAGTAGTTCCGCGGCTCTGGGTGAATCCGAGGAAATCGACATGGCGAAGCGTGAGACGCTGAAGGGTGCATCCGGCGCCGAAAGAATCGCCGCCGCCGCGTCGATCATCCACAGACTCGAGGTGAACGCGCTCACCGCGTTCGCCCTCGGCGCGGCCATCTCGTTGATCTCGGTGTTTGCCTATTCGCGCAGCGCGCGTACGGAATCGTGGCCGCGTAAAATACAACGCGAGGCCGAGGATGACCGGGAACAAAACGAGAGGCTTCTCTCGGGGGACATGCCATCGAAGACGGCGCTTCCCGCATACGGATCGAGCGTGTAAGCGTCAAACGCGCCCACATTGCATAGTCTAACTACATACTTGAAACCTTATAATAACCAATTTACGTTTAAATTTTCGAAACGAGACATTCATCCGCACGCGTCCTGTCTTTTCGCTCTCGCTCCGTCGTGAAAGTGCGCGCCACTGTGCGTCTGTGCCTGTGCGTCTGTGCGTACGCCATGTCTACACCCGAACCGCCGCGTTCGAAACGTCAGAGGAACGATGCGAGTCCGTCTCCGCGTGCATCCGAGCCCGCGCGCGACGTCGACCCGTCCGTCGTGAGCGTTCTCATGCCGTGTCGGAACGCCCAACCGTGGCTCTCGGCGTGCGTTCGAAGCGTCTTGACGCAGCGCGACGTCGCGTTGGAGCTCATCGTCGGCGATGATGGGAGCACAGATGGGTCGCGCGAGTGGTTGGTCGCGCTCGAGCGCGCGATGGCGTCGCGCCAGGTGAGGTTGTCCCGGCCGAGACTGGACGACGGCGAGGACGGCGCGAAGGCATTCGACGAGGACACATTGACGTGCGAAAACGAACGCATGCGATCGTACACGGTGGAAGAGGTCGCTCGAGACGCCGAGCCGAGGTGTTCGTTGAGAGTGTTATCCATCGATCGCGACGAGGAGGAATCACCGAGTGGGCAAGGGTTGGCGTTGAATCGTTGTTTTCGAGCCTCGGTCGGCGCGTACATCGGCGAAATGGAGAGTGATGATTTGAGACCGCCGATGGCGTTCGCCGCTTTGAAAGAGGCACTCGATGCGCACGATACGTGGGACGCGGTAACATCGAAGATTGAGCTGTGCGGATGGGAGCGACAGGGCATGCGAAGGTTTGAACGGTTTCAAAACGAGCTTCTCGAACCGAGCGAGTTGGCGAGCAATCGTTTCATCGAAATCCCGGCGCTTCGAGCGACCGCGCTTTTCAGGCGTTCCGCGCTCGTAGAGCTTCGGAAAAAGACACACGCAAACGCTCTGTACAGAGACATCTGGCCAAATCCTCAAGGTGTCGTGGTGGATTACGCCTCGCTGGACGCGAAGGCTCCGGTGCTCGACGGTCTGCCTCATCGCTGGTGGCCCGTGGATTCTGATTTCTGGCATCGCTGGTTTCATCACGATTTCATCGTCGCGAAGATCTCTCGTAATCTGTATATATGGCGTCAGTACAGCGCACAATC
>CEPW01018063.1_pt1 | contig 14815 bp, 15 predicted proteins | sample 356211 | NCBI WGS metagenome assembly CEPW01 (sample SAMEA2620021, study PRJEB7988) | marine metagenome | biome: marine biome (ENVO:00000447); feature: deep chlorophyll maximum layer (ENVO:xxxxxxxx); material: "saline water (ENVO:00002010), including plankton (ENVO:xxxxxxxx)" | depth 25 m
AAAGAAATCGCCATGACGATTCTCGTCTTGGCACCAATTTTCGAAGAAATTGAAGATTGGAAAGATCTTGCTATCAGGATTTTTCTCGAGATGACGGAAAATAGCGATGTAACGCCAATAGCCAATCTTTTCTGAGAGATAAGTGGCGTAAAAAATAAACTTAGGCTTAAAGAATGTGTAGTCCTTGTTTGCAGTCAGGAAGCCAAGGTCGAGCTGCATTCCAAAGTCGCTCATCGACTTGTTGAGGAATCCAGCGTGCCGAGCCTCGTCCCGAGCCATATGTGCGAAACACTCAGCCAGAAGCGGATTTTTTTGTTTAATCCGGCGGCTCAGCTCCTTGTAAAGCAGAAAACCAGAGAACTCGGAGGTGCAGCTCTGTTCAAGGAATTCAACAAAGACCTTGCGAGTTTCAGGATCGAGCTTGTCAGCAGCACCGTCGAACTCATCATTGCGAACAAAATGATGACGGTTGTAGTCCTTACGGAACTCCTCACAGATGGCCTCCAGTTCAGCCTCATTGGGCTGGAGGTCCATGGCAGCCATGGCGTCGAAATCAGTTGTGTAGAAGCGGGGCGTCAGGATTGTGTCCTTAACGGGCTCCTTGGTTGCAACTGCGCCATTAGCAGTTTGGTCGGCCACGGCTGTAGGGGGGACCATCAGTTCCGAGTCTCGCGGTGCAGCCAATGTAGGCGGCGTCAGCCTGGTCCCGACGTCTTTGTTGCTGTTGGGATTAGTTCCCACCAAGCCATTTCTGACCATTGAGACGCTGAAGGAGCCTGGAAACCAGCAACGGCAGGGACATCCGCTTCTCATCAATCAAAAAAGATTCGAGCAGCGTGGGGTCGCTTCCTGGATCAGCTAGTGCAATCAACTTGCTGCTGTTGATGTTCTCGGAGGCGAAACACACCCAAAAACGACGTCCACCAGGTAACTCCCCGATCAGCATTGGGCATGTGCCACCAACCACAGGGCGTTCCCCTTCGACTCGCTCGAGACGATCGGCATGAATGGAATGATCGGCGAGCTGTTTTTCAATTGCTGGGATCAGCAGGGAGTCAACAAATTCCGGAAAAGGTTTGTCCTCTGGTTTGGGTGGCTTTGGTTTGGCTGCAGGTTTCGCAGCCGACTCTGGTTTTGCCGGTGGTTTTCCAGACGCCGCTGGTTTTGCAGCAGGTGTCTCAGCCGCCTCTGGTTTGGCTGCGGAAGGCTTGGAAGCAGGTGTCTCGCTCACCGGACTGAGATGACTTCGGGAACTGTAAGCAGACCAAGGGTGTGATCACCAATTCCGATCTGGATCATCTCCCCATTGATCAATGACCTCTCGATCAGGCGTCGGTGATGTTGCAGCCGCTGCAGGAGGAGACTCCCCTTTGGATTGAGGTCGCTGAACAACGCGGTAAGCCACCGCGACAGTTGGCGCTGGGTCGCGAATGTCCCGCTCCGGCATCGGTTGACGGGGTTCAGAAGTCCATCCCGTCCCTCTGGGATCGATGCTGAATGCTGAATCACGATCGTCGTAAGGGCCGTCGGCCAGCGATCGGCGTTCCGTTCGACGTAAACGTGCGCCTGTTGGGCGTAGAAGCAGAGCGGTTGCGCCGCTGATTCCGCCTCCGACCAGAACTGAGATTGCTGTCCAACCACCAATTGGCAAGCTTGGACTCGTCCACAGAAGCAGATTGAGTTTCTGAGGGCGTCGTTCTTGAACCGCGGAAATCAACAGGACAGCGAGCAGCGGAGCCAGACAAGGAACCAACAGCAGCCGTTGAATCCGTGTCATGCGATTGGCCCTGTCCACCGACGCAAAGGAGCGAGATTCTCTTCAAGTCCGTCAAACAAACGCACGACGAGGAAATCAACCATCTCGTCGAGGGATGTTGGTTGTGTATACCAAGCCGGAATGGGGGCCGCAATCGTGGCGCCGGCTTCAGCAAGTGCGGTGAGGTTGCGAAGGTGAATGAGGTTGAACGGCATTTCACGCGGAGCGATCACAAGCGGTCGGCGTTCCTTGAGGTGCACATCAGCGCAACGTTCGATCAGATCCATCGCAACACCGGCATTGATTCGCCCCACTGTTCCCATGCTGCAGGGAACGATCACCATCGCTTTGGTGCGATAACTCCCACTGGCAATGGACGCCGCTTGATCGTTCCAGCGATGACATTGCAACGAGCCACTGTTGACTTGCAGTCGTTCACGCCAAAAGCGCTCCTGCTGTTCAGGTTCAACAGGAATGGAAAGCCCTTGTTCTGCACGAAACACCTCGTGGGCACCTCGGCTCAGCACCAAATGGACAGCGCGTTCTTGCTGCAGCAGCCGCAACAACGCCCGCTCTGCAAGCGGCTGCGCTGAAGCTCCTGTCACGGCCAGAACGTACGGAAGCATCTCAGTGCACACTCACCGTGACAGGCAGAGGTGAGGACTCTTCCCCGTCTGACGCTTGCTCGACATCGTGCTGCGGCTGATGGATGACATCGAGATCGATCTGATTCCGGAGCGCATCAACCTTGGTCACCCGCACGGTAACGAGATCTCCCAGTTGATAAACCCGACGGCTTTTTCTGCCGACCAAACGATTTTGCCGCGATCTGTATTCGTACCAGTCGTCGTTCAAAGAACTGACATGGACAAGGCCTTCAACTTGGGACGGGGGAATTTCAACAAAAAATCCATAGCTCTGCACACCGCTGATGCACCCTTCAATCTCGGTATTGAGGAGAGGTTCTGCGAATCGCGCTTGAACCATTGCAATCAGATCACGATGGAGGTCTTGTGCCTGGCGATGTCGTGTATTGAGTCGCTGGCAGAGGCGTTCACTCGTCAATGTTTGGAGCTTTTCCGACACCGACGCACTAAACAAACCCCAACTCAATTGCTCTTCCGCACCTTTCTGACCGAGATTGACGCGCTCTTTTTGTCGAACACTGGGCCGATCTTTGCCGTCCTGGAGCAGAGCAACGAGAACTTGTTGATTAACCAGATCCGTGGCGTGCAGAGTGGCGCAGCACCATGGGGCGAGACCCTGAACCACATCAGCAGTTCCGATTTCATCGGACGGTTCGTCGTCGCTGGTTGCATCAGCGAGGGATGCATTGATCGCTTCAATGGTTGGCTCAGGAAGAGCCTGACTGAGCTGTTGTTCCAACACACGGCGCTGTGGAGCTTCTTGGAACGCGGTGACGAGCTCCAGAGCGGTTGGGCTGCCCTCATCATCAAGTTCTAGGGGCAGCTCCAAAGCGATGGCCGTCTTGGCGACGTCATTGAGAGTGGAGGGATCAGGCTCGGCTGTTGTGATCGTGAGCCCAGGCAACTTGAAGGCCGTGGCGTGATGGGTCCAGGCACGGTTGGCGGCTCTCAGTAACGGCTGCAGCCATGACTGTGGATCGACTGGATTGATCGCATCACACCAGCGTTGACGCCGTCCGGTGGGATCGGTCCAAATCAGATCACCGAGTTCTTCGAGTTGCGGCAAACCAAGATCCAACTGGATCATTCCGTGCCGATGGTCTCGTTCCTGAAGAGAACGAGCACAGAACTGGAGCGTTTCCAGTTGTGGGAGTTGATCTTTAATCCCCTTCAACGCAGCAGGGACTGTGCGGGATTTCGGCTTGCGATTCGCTAGTGCTTCGAGCTGATTGGCATTGATTTCAGCGGCAGGGCGGATGCTGCTAAGCATGAATTCCCACTCAGTGATCTCGCCATCGGCATCAATATCCAGTCGCACTGAGACGGCATCGCTGGTCACCCCTGGTTTCAGCGCACAGGCTTTGACCAGCGCATTCGAGAGCAAAGGTTGCCAGCTCTGCCCGAGGCACAACGCTTCTCCACGATCCTTCAACCACTGGTCAACCGCGCTTCCTGCACCAAGCCGCTCAGCCACTGCTGGAGCATGAATCCAAACTCTGGCACCACCGGCATGGGGGAGCACATGCACAGCAGGCAACGACGGTGCATCTGATCCACTCCAACTGCGAAGTAACAAACAGGGTTGATCGGTGAGATCAGTTCGTCCTTTGGCAGGTGGCACCTTGGCTGACGCCCGTGGTTGAGGTGCTGGATTGTGGAGTCCTGCTTTGGTTAGGAGGAGGTCACGATCGGCGGCCTGACCACCGTTTAACGGCAGTTGACGCGCAACATGTCCTTCTGCAGGGCATTGCGCAACGGGGTACCGGTCCAGCTCAACTTCGACCACTGAGGCCACAGGATCCGACTGCACGTACTGCTCGTCACCGGTCGGTAATTGGATGGTCGCAAGAACACGATCATCGAGAGGAACCGCAACCAACTGATCGTCTTGACGTTCAACTTGGCCGAGTAAGGAGGTGGTGGCCCGTTCGAGAATGCATTGCACGCCACCTTCGGGAGATCGTCGTCGACCTCCATCACGGGTGACGCGCACCAAGACACGGTCTCCGTTCCAAGCATGATTGAGCTGATGATCGCGGATATAGATGTCATCGCCGCCGTCATCTCGGATGGCAAAACAGAAGCCCTTGCTGCTGCAACGCAACCTGGCTTCGATCAGGTCCTCCTGATCAACACGCAATAAGCCACTGTCAGCGTTGCGTTCGATGATTTGAAGCCGCACCAGTGCATCCAGTGCCAGTTCGAGGCTTTGTTTGTCGGCCTTATTCGTCAGCTTGAGAGTCTTCGCCAGGGTTGCCGGCTCAACCGGAGTGTCGGTGTTGAGCTGATCAATCAGATCGGCAACGTTGAATTTCATCGGGACAGTCGGTGAAACCGACCTTCAAGGTCGGGGGAAGAGGGTGTCGACGCGTGACGACCGACGCAGCGGGAGTCGTGCAAAACGATCGATACCTCCAAGACTTTAGAAGTCCAAGCGATGGGATTTAGTCAGACGACGGTTCCTCGTTGTTTTGTGGTGTGGGCTCGGCTGTGACAAGAGGCCAAAGCAAACGTCCACCGATCAATAAAAACCCTGCAGATGCGATCAGCTGAAGCAGATCAGTGCGAATAAATCCAGAGACGGATCCGCCAGCCAATGCACCGATCAAGCTGGCAAGAACCAAGGCAGAGGACGAGCCAATAAAGACTGCGAGTGGCCGATTGGACGTTCCGCTCAGCGCAACGGTTGCGAGTTGAGTTTTGTCGCCGAGCTCAGCCAAGAACACGGTGAAGAAGGTCGATAGCAGTAGAGGGATATCCATGGCTCAAGCTCCCAACGGGGTTTGCAGTAATGACTGGCATGCCTGGAAACCGAGCCACAATCCGAGGCCAACCATCAAGACACCGGCCATCAGTTCCAAACGCTCTGGTGCCAAAACCTGAGACAACCAACGACCCACCAAAACACCAACAAGGCTCGAGGCAATTAAGGCTGTAGCTGCGCCAACAAACACAAGCCACGGAGCCCCCGACTGGGCAGACAACAACAAAGTGGCGAGCTGAGTCTTATCGCCAAGCTCAGCCACGAAAACCGTTGTGAACGTGCTGAAGAGAACAGTGGTGAACGGAGGACGCTGGTCAGCGCCTGTTTCGGTCATCAGGGAGACCCTCCATTTCGAATGGAACGGTTGAACTTACGCATGACATCACTACGACCGCCGTAGATGGATCTGATCTGCTGACGGCAACAGGCAATGGCGAAGGGGTCAAAATTGCTGTCTGGCACATCAAACAGGGCGCCGAGAGCGCTCACATGACAGAACTCAGGCCGCTGGTCATAAATTCGACAGCGACGGCCGCCACTGTCGTAATGAATGCACCAGCCGTCGTCTCCGACCATGGAGAGGTACTGCTGTTGTTGCTCAGGCGTTAAGGCCTCAAGGGCCTCCTGGCGTTCATCAGGACAAAGCCTGCAGCACGCACCGCAGTGCTGGATGCAATGCCACGTCTGATGGTCGGTTGTCATGGCTAATCCTGTGTCGTCTGATGACCGCCGCTGTGGACAAACATTCAGTCACAGCAGGGTTTTTCGTTGGACATCTCATTCCTTTCTACTGCAACGTCGTCGAGCTGACCGTCGTTTTGGTGGATCGTTTTTGGAACGATTCGAACGAGCAAAGAGAGACCTTTCTGTGGACTCGGTTGTTGAGTGAGTCAGTCCCCCGTAAGTACTTAAGCCAGTTGCATTGCGCGACGACAACGTAAAAATGGACACAGCGTCAAGCTAATGAGCGGCTTTTGGGAGAAGGCCGTTTTTTTTAGTTCGGATGACGCAACAGCAGCACCGCAGCATTGCGCACTCGCGCAGGACTGCATGTTCTTGCTAGCTATGCGGAGGCATTCACTTGGGGTGATGTGCCAACGATGGGTCCTTCCTTGTTGAGGGGGAGGACTTTTTTATTGGTTTCAAGTAACCCGGGTGCCTTGGCCGAGCGCTCGCCAGATCTGGCTAGAAACACCCTTCCTTGGCAGCAGGCTGTGTCTGAGTTGGTACTGGTCTTCGTCTCTGCTGCACTCCTGTTCGCCTATGCGGGATTGTGGGCTTTGAGGTTCATCAGCACTCAGCCCAATCAGTAAACAGAATTGATTGATCCCCATCAACCCGCCGCGCCACCTGATTCAAAACGGTGGCGTGTGTTTGCAGAGAATCAAGTCATATCAATGCTTGCAACATCACAAGCCGTCACAGTGCATGGGTTCAAAGAACCTGCGGGGTTGGCAAGCCTCGTAGCCTGATCGACAATCCACCGTTGAGAAGCGCTTTTCACCCATGGGCATCGACTTTCATCTGATCGCCAACTTCGCCGCCCTTGCGCTGATCACTCTGGCTGGCCCTGCTGTGATCTTCATCCTCTTTTACCGCCGTGGTGCCCTCTGATCGGACTCCATTGATGCCTTCAGGGTCTTAGTCCAAGACCCAAACAGGCTTGGTCGACCAGGTGCATCACGGAGGGATGGCGAAAACGTTGATCTCCTCCCTCTCGGTCTGTTGATGTACCCGTTGCGTGGAGCGTTTCTCCAGCCGAATTGCGAATCAAAATGCTGTCGTCTGACGATCGTTCAGCGACGTAATCCCGCTTCCCGTAGCGAAGTGAGACACGGGGAGAATGTTGTCGGATGGCTTTGATCTCTAACTGCAGGCGTCGTTCGCCCTTCCAGCTGTTTTCGGTGATTCGAAAGGCAAGATCACAATGGTCCGGTACCGGCTGAGACGAGTCCCATCGCCAGGCAATCCCTCGACGTTGCACGTCACCCTGCTCAATCAGCACAGAGAGATGGCCCCCATTGACGAGACGTGATTGCACAAGGTGGCAATCTCTCGCCCAAAACAGTGGAGTTGGATGACCAATTCCGAACGGTTCGAGGCGTCTTAATTGAGCCCAGAACTCCCAATTGATCTCCTCAAGACGAAGCAGTGCTTCCGGACGGATCGGAACACCGTCCCCTTGAGATGCAAGCCAGTCCGCAGCAAGATCGTTCAATTGAGCATGCAAGGCGCTCACTTTGCTGGCTTCAACGGTGAATCCACCTGCTGCGGGATGCCCACCGAAGCGTTCGAGATGCTGAGCACAAGCTTGCAGAGCCTGATCAACGGCAAAGCCTGCGGGAGCGCGGACTGATGCCCGCAACCGGCCATTGCCTTCTCCGGCCAATAACGCTGCAGGACGATGGAAGCGATCCATCAGTCGTGCCGCAACAATGCCGATCACGCCGTGGTGCCAGTGACCCTGCGCCAATAACAAAAACGGTGGCAACTGGCCCTGATCAGCCTCAACAAGGGCCGTTGCTTCAGCCTCGATGGCATCACACAGTTCACGCCGTTGGCGGTTGAAGTCATCACACTGCCGAGCGAGCGCGATCGCCTCGTTGTGATCTGATGCGGTTAAGAGTTGAACGACCAATTCAGGATCACCCAAACGTCCCACCGCATTGATGCGTGGCGCCAGCTGAAAACCGATGTCATCGGCGCTCAAGGCTTGATCCCCAAGACCAGCCAGCCGTTGAAGAGCCTGAACGCCAGCACAGGGGCTGCGATGCAGTGTCTTCAATCCATCGATGAGCCAACGGCGATTGGCACCCAACAAAGGAGCCATATCGGCGACGGTTCCGATGCAGAACAGATCCCGCGCCGCGAGAATCGCATCCGGTTTCTTGAGACGGTCTGCCAGGGCGTGAGCCAACACAAAAGCCAAACCAACGCCCGCTAATCCGCGATAGGGCGAGCCATCGGGTGTGGTTTCGGGATGGATCAACGCCGTCATGGGGGGGCGTTCCAGAGGTATGGCGTGATGGTCCGTCACGATCACTTCAAGGCCGAGCTGCTCTGCGCAGATCAGTGCTTCATCAGCGGAGACACCGTTGTCAACGGTGACGAGAACTCGAATGTCTTGCTGATTCAGCGTTTCCACCATGCCCCGATTGAGTCCATAGCCGTCTTCCATACGCGACGGAATCGCTGGTACGGGATCTGCCCCCAAAGCGGTCAGCGCCCGGAGCAACAGGGCGGTACTGGTCATTCCATCGGCGTCATAGTCGCCGCAAATGGCGACCTTTTCCCCCAAGCGACAACTGCGCTCTAAACGCAGCAGTGCCCTTTCCAGATCAGGAAAGTGCTCATTGGGATCCGGCAGATCCATTGGATTAAGCACGGCTTCAGCCGCAGATTCCGTGGTGAAACCTCTGCGTTGAAGCAAACAGCGGAGGGCCAGAGGCAAATTGAGGCCAGCCAGCGGATCTGAACCAACCACAGCCGGAAGGGACCAGCTCCAGCGCCGGATAGACACAGACACCAGCAGCTCAATTCATGTGGTTGCATCAGCATGGTGCCCGGTCTGAGCGGTGGACGTCTGATGGGGACGCTGAACGTCGTGTTCTGGGATGTGGACGGCACACTTGCCGATACGGAAATGGACGGCCATCGACCGGCGTTCAACCGTGCATTTGCTGAGCTCGGACTACCGCTGCACTGGGATCGCCTGGAGTACGCCAAACGGTTGGAGATTCCGGGTGGACTAAGACGCGTGCAACAGGCTTGTGCTGAGTTGGGCCTGTCCCTCAATCACGACCAGCTCCAACAACTTCGAGAACGCAAAAGACTTCACTACAGCGAAGAAATTGAAGCGGGAGCGGTCGGATGGCGGCCTGGCGTGAAGCGTTTGTTATCCAGCCTCAGCCACGCCGGAATTCAGAATTGGATTGTGACCTCCAGCGGCCGTGCCTCAGTGGAGGCACTGTTGTCGGTCAGCCCTGAAGACAAATCGAAATTTTCTGGAATCATCACTGCCGATGATGTCCAGAACGGAAAGCCTGCTCCTGATCTATATCAATTAGCCGTGAGCCGAGCGGGCGTTTCGGCCGATGATTGCCTCGCGATTGAGGACTCCTTAGCTGGTTTGGACTCAGCCCTGGGAGCCGGGCTTCCCTGTTTGCTGACGCCGTCTCCGTGGGAAAAGGAGCTTTTGAGAAGGTTCAACGACGCCGTTGCTGTTGTGAACCACCTTGGAGAGCCCGATCAGCCATGTCGTCAGAGTGCTGGACCGACTTGCACAGAGGGGCTGGTGACGGTGAAGTATCTGCAGGATCTGCTCCGGGGAGGCTGATATCAATGCCGTCACGGCAACGCACTCGATTAGCTCGTTTTGAAAGCGAGCTTGGAGGTCAGTTGAGTCCAATCATTGTTGGACCTTGGTGGCGACGGGCCTGGACATTAGTGGCATTCCTTGCTGGCTTTTTCGTGGCCAGCAATTTGCTTGAGCACGTGGGTGAGTTGTTTGGAATTCGCACCTTGAGTGCCCTGGCCTTGCTGGTGTCATGCGAAGTCATGGTGCGTGCCCGCGATCAGATCTCGCGACACCCTCTCCCTCTGTTTTGGCATTGCCTGGATCTCTTCAGGATTGGCCTGGTTTATGGCGTGGTGTTGGAGGCCTTCAAAGTTGGTTCCTGATATGCGTCCCAAACCCCATCCGCTCAAGGGGCTTCCGGAGTTGGTTGAAGCAGTGGCTCAAACGGATTTGAGGTCATGGACGCAAGCATGGTTAGACAAAGATGCTGAAGATCTGGCGGTCCATCTTTGGGCTCAGGGGACCGACTCGGATTGGCTGTGGTGTCTCGGCCTTCCACTGCTGAGCCGAGCAGAACAAGCCATCACAGCCTCCCAACGCACACTGATTGGCCTCAGTGCTCTGCCCGGATGCGGCAAGACGACATTTGGAGAATGGCTAACGGCTGCTAGCGACAGCCTTGGATTCGCCATTCAGGTGATTTCCATTGACGACTTCTACCTGCCGGCTGCGGAGATGGACCGTGCCATGGCAGGAAACCCATGGGCTGTCCCACGCGCGCTTCCTGGGAGCCACGACACTGCATTGATGGTTGAGTGTCTGTCGCGTTGGAAACAAGGCGCCAGCGTCACGTTTCCACGCTTTGATAAAGCCCTTCGACAAGGACGTGGCGACCGGTCTGGATCCATCCGATGCAATGCCGATGTTCTCATCGTTGAAGGATGGTTCCTCGGTTGTTCACCCTTAGGAGCGGGAGACCATCTCAACGAAGGCAGTTCGCACCTTCGCAATCCCCTGACCATCGAAGAGTTGAGCTACCGCGAATTGATCCAGGACAAACTTGCGTCTTATCAACGGGTCTGGGATGAAATCGACACGCTCTGGCAATTGGCCGCCACGGATTTCAACGCTCCCATGATCTGGAAGCGACAACAAGAACAAGCCATGCAGCGCGATCGAGGAGCAGGGCTTTCGGATTCAGCTGTCTCAGCGTTCATCCGCATGATTCAGACAGCCATCCCAGCAATCTCGTTCGAGCTGGATCAGGCGTCGGTTGTTTATGACATCGACCCGGATCGACGATTTCGTCAGATCCGGGTCAACCTCTGATCAGGACTCAGCTTCGTCGGTTTCACTGACGGGATAGACGAATCCTTGGGCACGGCCGCTCAGCACGGACTTACCGATGGACATGGCACGCTCAGCAGCAACAGCAGCTTTGGCCTTCCAAGTGGCATGGCGTTGATTGCGCTTTGCCTTGGATGTTTTCTTCTTCGGTACGGCCATTGAGGCTGAGTGAGTTCCAAACAGTGATCATCTCGTCTGAAGTTCCCTTGCGTCAAATCGCTAGCCTTGTCCCAGATCGGTTTTGTCGTGAGTTCAGGTTCTACTAACTCTGAGGAATCCACTCAGCCCAAACCGCTGTTCGGTGCGTTTAACCAGCCCGAACCTCCTGACTATTCGACTCTGCTCCAACAGATCAAGGATGGAGAGGTCAAATCCCTGGAGCTGATCCCAGCTCGTCGCGAAGTCCGTGTGAGCTACCCGGATGGACGCGAGGTGCAGGTTCCGGTTTTCGCGAATGATCAGCAGATCTTGAGGGGGGCAGAGGCTTCAGGTACCCCTCTCACCGTGCGAGATACCCGTGGCGACGACGCGATGGCGGGCCTTGTCGGCAACCTCGGGCTGATCCTTCTTCTTGTTGTGGGGCTGTCGTTTCTGCTTCGACGCTCAGCACAAGTTGCCAATCGCGCATTTGGTTTCGCTCGAAGTCAGCCTCGTGTGAAATCGCAGGATGATTTATCCATCCGATTTGAAGATGTTGCAGGCATCAACGATGCCAAGCAGGAGCTCGAAGAAGTCGTCACATTTCTGAAAGAGCCCGAATCATTTATTCGGCTTGGAGCCCGTATTCCCAAGGGTGTGCTCTTGATTGGCCCCCCTGGAACTGGAAAAACTTTGCTGGCCAGAGCGATCGCTGGCGAAGCAGGAGTGCCGTTTTTCTCGATCTCAGCCTCTGAATTTGTCGAGATGTTCGTCGGCGTAGGCGCCAGTCGTGTTCGTGATCTGTTCAAACAGGCCAAAGAGAAAGCTCCCTGCATCGTCTTCATCGATGAAATCGACGCTGTTGGTCGTCAACGGGGAGCTGGAATCGGTGGTGGCAATGACGAGCGAGAGCAAACGCTCAATCAGTTGCTCACAGAAATGGATGGATTTGCCGAAAATTCCGGCGTGATTTTATTGGCGGCCACCAACCGCGTGGATGTGCTGGATGCAGCGCTGACCCGTCCTGGCCGATTCGACCGCCGGATTCAAGTTGGTCTTCCTGATCGTCAGGGCCGCTGCGACATTTTGTCGGTCCATGCCCGAACACGACCCCTCGATGAGACTGTGTCGCTCAATGAATGGGCGCAACGAACTCCCGGATTTTCAGGCGCTGATCTTGCCAACTTGTTGAACGAAGCGGCCATCCTGACCGCGCGTCAGGGCCAGTCGTCGATCAGTGATCGGCAGTTGGAAGGTGCGCTAGAGCGAATCACAATGGGACTGGCCGCTGCACCCTTGCAGGACTGTGCCCAAAAGCGGCTGATCGCCTATCACGAAATCGGCCATGCCCTCGTCGCCGCTCTGCTCCCAGAGGCAGATCGGGTCGACAAGGTGACGCTATTGCCCAGAAGCGGAGGAGTCGGAGGTTTTACGCGGCTTTGGCCCGACGAAGAAGTGCTTGATTCTGGCTTGGTGACCAAATCGCGACTCCGTGCTCGTTTGGTTGTTGCCCTGGGTGGGCGGGCCGCCGAAATGGTGGTATTTGGATCTCAAGAAGTGACCCAGGGCGCCTCAGGAGATCTCCAAATGGTGTCTCAATTGGCGCGAGAAATGGTGACTCGCTTCGGCTTTTCCGATCTCGGTCCCGTGGCTTTAGAAGGAGGTGATCAAGACGTTTTCCTTGGTCGAGATTGGTTAAATCGCAGCCCTAGTTATGCCCAAACCACGGGACGGGACATTGACCTACAAATCCTGGCATTGGCCCGTGAATCACTTGATCGAGCTGTTGAACTTCTGAGCCAAAACCGTGCGGTCATGGATCGATTGGTCGATGCTCTCTTGGATGAAGAGACGCTGCAGGGATCACGGTTTTTGACGTTGGCTGGACTCACATGATCCGGCTGCTCCTTCTGCTGCCGGTTGCCGTCGTTCTGGCCCGAATGGCAATGGAGTGGCTGTGGTTTGGGCAGTTCAACTGGCAGGACGTGCTTGTGACGCGCTGGTTGCTTCAGGCAATAGCCGCAGTCAGCACCTTGGGCGTGATTTGGATTGTTGACCGTTGGCGGCGGCCTTGGCTGCAGCCAGCAACCAAACCAAACAGTCGAGCGGTTTCCAGAACCGTTGAGCAGCGAGGCCATCTCAGAGGTTGGCGTTTCAGTGCTGCACTGGTGTTGAGCAGTTCTGGCCAGGTGGTTAGCACCACCTTGTTTTTGCTCTTAGCGATTCGTGCCCTCAACGGAACAACGATTCCATGGCAACTGGCGCCCCCCCTCCTTGCCCTGTCGTTGGTGACCTTGAGTCTCCGCAGACTTCGACCATGGCTTTGGCGGGCGTCTGCTGTTGCGCTTGTCTTCATTACGGCCCGAGCATGGCCGATTTGGGCCCAAGTGCTCACCATCCCAGATGCTGGCCTGCAGGACCCAGTGCTTGGTGCTGACCTGAGTTTTGCCCTCGGCCGGTTCAGTGGATATCGGCTCGGCTTGGGTCTTGTGTTGCTTCTAGAGACCCTTGGGATCTGCTCAGTTCTAACGGAACGGCTGATGAACTCATCAGTGCTATCCGATTGGCAACTGGATCTCGATTCGCTTGAACGGAAACGTCTCCGTCAAGCCACGTCTGCTGTGCTGTTGACCGGCGGGCTTTGGGTCTGGTTGATGCGACACCAGGTGCTCTGGAGCCAGCACGGAATTGTCGCTGGTGCGGGATGGCTCCAGGTGAATTTCACCTTGCCCTTACGGTCAGGGGTGTCCTTGGCTCTGGTCGCTCTAGCGATCGCGATTGCCTTCAATCAGCCGCGATGGTGTGTTCGTCGCCTGCCGAGTGTGATCGCAGTTGGCATGACGACCCTTTTCATCCTCGAAGGCGTCATGGCACCGATGGCGCGTTGGCTGGTTGTGAATCCCCAGGAACTCAGTCTGCAATCGCCATTCATTGCAGAAGCGATTCAAGCCACGCGACACGCCTTTCAACTCGATTCAATCGAGCGCAAAAAATTTGTTCCGTCATCACGCCTAACGGCTGAGGATCTGAAGCAAGGCGCTAGCACTCTCGACAATGTTCGGCTTTGGGACAGTGCGCCGCTTCTAGAAACCAATCGTCAACTCCAACAGTTGAGGGTTTACTACCACTTCAACCATGCAGTGGTTGATCGTTACCCCCTACGTCCTGATCAAGAAACGGCCCAGCAGGTGATCCTATCCGCCCGGGAAATGGATCAATCACGCCTGCCCAAACGATCAAGAACTTGGCAAAACAAACATTTTGTTTTCACCCATGGGTATGGCTTCACGTTGAGTCCAGTCAACGCCAAGGCAGAGGACGGTCTCCCTGCCTATTTCATTAGTGATCTGGGTTCTGAGATTCGTATTGAGGGGAATAATCAACTCTCTATTCGGCGAGATGATGTTTTATCCGCTGTCCCCGCAGATCGAGCGTCGTTGTACTTCGGGATGCTGCAATCTCCGTATGCCATTACTGGTGCAGGTGTGGATGAATTTGACTATCCAGATGGTGATGAAAATGTGTTCAGCCGCTATGGAGGTCAGGCTGGTATTCGCCTGAGCAGCCCATGGCATCGTTTGGCAGCAGCATTGTTCCTTCAGGAGCCGCGCTTGCTGACAACCCAATCGATCAGCGCTGATTCACGTCTGCTCATTCGACGCGAACTTCGTCATCGCATCAAAGCCCTGGCTCCATTCCTAGACCTGCGTGGTGATCCCTATCTGGTCTCAGTTCCCATCGCTGATGGAACAGCTGGATACGACAGCAATCAACATCAGTATTGGATCATTGAGGGGTATACCCACTCCAGCAGCTATCCCTATAGCGCAGCTGCAGCAGTCGATGATGATGATCGCTATTTGAGA
>CEPW01085341.1_pt1 | contig 14789 bp, 7 predicted proteins | sample 356211 | NCBI WGS metagenome assembly CEPW01 (sample SAMEA2620021, study PRJEB7988) | marine metagenome | biome: marine biome (ENVO:00000447); feature: deep chlorophyll maximum layer (ENVO:xxxxxxxx); material: "saline water (ENVO:00002010), including plankton (ENVO:xxxxxxxx)" | depth 25 m
AACCATTCTCTTTTTGAGTGAGGAGTACATTAGTAGTAGTATTGGATGCCACACTTTGTAACGAACACCCAAAAGAAGAGGAAGAGGGAGAGGACTTTGAATAGTATTGACTTCGAAAAGAAGATGACGACGACGACTTTGACGACGACAAAGAAGAAGAGATACTATCTGGTCCCTCCCAAACCTGGCGGGAAACACGAGGATTTGTACCTCGCGATCGGGGTCGTTTTGTGCGTGTTTGCGCTCGCGTTTTTCATCGCGTGGCGAGTGAGTCCAGAAAACAGAAGGCGGCGGCGAAACACGAAAACGAAACAGGTGTGATGATGACGACGACGACGACGACGATGACGACGCGGGGTGTAGGGGAGAAGAGCTGCTTTTTGCGCGCGTCGAGGACGACGACGACGCGTTGGAAGACCGAGCGGGTCGGGAGAAAGGCGAAGAGACGAATCCCTACGAGCATTACCTGTTTTGAAGGAGGAGGAGGAGGAGAAGAAGAAGAAGAAGAAGACGGAACGAGGACAATGAAGAAGAAGAAGAAGAAGAACGTAAAAAATGTGGCGGTAATCGGAGCGGGATTCGCGGGATTATCGTGCGCATATAACCTGATCAAATCGGGCGGGAATAATGACGGCGTGCGCGTGACGTTGTTCGCGTCCGAGCAGGCCGGCTCTGGAGGCGCGTCTTCCGTCGCCGCCGGATTGCTACATCAACGAACGCCGAAAGGGTTTAAAATGCCATTTGGGTCGAGTGGATACGAGAAGACGTTAGAGTTGTTACAAAAATGTCAAAAGATTGAGGAGATGATGGTCGATCCAGATTTGCGGTTAGATATGAACGGGATTGATTTTCGGTTTAGCGGCGAGTTACGGGACGTGAAAAGAGAAAAGATGTATAGGAAGATTGGATGTTTGAAACCGGCGAGGACGGAGAAGGATGAAATTGGAATGAGGAAAAATGTTTTCAATAATGAAGGAGAAGATATTCGTTTCGTCGAGAGAGAGGAAATTGAAGTGGATTTGCTTCGGTTGCGAAACAAAGGAGAAGAGTACAAAGAAAAAGACGCGAACAACTCGTGCGGTTTTTACGTCGAAAACGGCATCGTCGTGAACGCGCAAAGGTATCTAGAAGCTTTAAAAGTCTTGATTGAGTTCGAAGCGGCGAAAAACGCAGACGCGGACGTTTCGTTTGCGTTTAGGAAACATCACGTGGAGAGCCTCGAGGAGATTATGAAACGACCGAACGAATTCGACTGCGTCGTTTTGTGCTGCGGCGGTGAAATTTTGAGGGACGGGTTTCTCGACGAATCCACGAAGCAAGAATTGCTCGAAAAAGCTGGAGGAACATTAGAGCTCCAAGCCGGCAGAGCGCTCGTGTTAGAACGCGAGAAATGTTTCGTTCAAGAAAAATGGGAAATGCCCGGCATTTTGGGGTCGCACTATCTCTCTCCGTTTCAAACGACCAAAGCGATGTTTGGACCGACGAAAGAAAGAGGCGACAAAGTGAAACCAGAAGATGCCGCAAAAGCTGGATATTATTCCACGGAAACCGCTAAATCTACTCTCCCTGACACCCAGGAAACGATCGATTTCTTGATGCGTGAACTGAACGAAAAAGTGTATCCGACAAAGAATGGTTCGCCACATTTTTTCTCGGCGAAGGACATCGAAACCATCGCGTACGGCGTCCGCGTGAACGGTCCGCGAACCCACGTCGGAAGATTCCCGAAGATCGTTCGATTCGACAACAACAGAGTATTTGCCGTCACCGCCGTCGGCGCGAGAGGTTTACTCTACCACGCGCTTTTGGGTGAGTGGGTCGCGCGAACGGTTTTATCGTCGTCGACGTCGTTCGAAACCATCGTGCCCGCAGAGTTTCGGTAACGCGCTCACCTATTCTTTAGTCTACCGATGGTGGTTCTTCGTTGCAGCCCGCGCGATGTGGATTTCATTTTGGTGTATATATTAGAGTATGACGTACCTTTTTCTCGCGACATCTTCAAAGCTCTTTTCTTCTGTCTCTCTCTCTTCTTTTGTGTCTTTTTTCGTGATAAAGAATTCGTCAAAAAGTCTTCATTCCTCTCTTAACACGCAACGACAACAAAAGAGACGCGCAAAAACCCGACCACCCTACCATTAGTATCTTTCGATGGAGATCCACCCGTTCCGGCTGAAACCAGGTCAGGTGCGCGTTATGTCCATCTCTCTTCTCTCGCATTTTTTTTTCTCTCTCTCTCTCTCTTCGGATTCGGTTTGCGTTTTGGATCGATCAATCGCGCACAAAACGCGAGATGCGCATCATCATCATCATCATCATCATCATCATTCTCCCGCGCTTTTAAAGTGCTTTCGCAAATTCTCTCACCGCGAACATTCGTTCTCGACCCCTCGCATCTGCCACACACAGGATGTGCGAAAAGAGCTCGAAGCCTACTGTCAACTCAAAGACATTCAAGCCGGATGTATCGTGACTGCCGTCGGCAGTTTACAAAAAGCAAGAATTCGATTAGCATCTTCCGTGCAAACGAACACGAACGAAATCGCCGAATTGACGGAAGAGAGATTTGAAATCGTTTCCATGACTGGCACAATATCCGCGAAAAATGGAATGCACATCCACATTGCAGTTGCCGATGCAAACGGAGAAGTATGCGGCGGACACTTGTTGGAAGGGTGCGAAGTGTTCACCACGTGCGAGATTGTTCTCGGCGAGTGCAAACGGTTTGCGTTTGAAAGACACGAAGACGTGAATACCGGGCACAAGGAGTTAGTGGTGGTGAAGAACACGGCACGAGAGTTAGAGAGCGAATATTATTTAGATGGCGATGAGGACTCTGCGGGTACGCCGACGGGGAAAAAGGCGAGACGGATCCGTCAGATGCGGATGATGGAGATGGAGAGAGAGCGGTTGCAACAAAGCGGGGAGAGGAGAGGGTTGTTTTCGAGGATAGCGGCGGTCATCGTGCCGCCTCCGACACCGATGAGGACCGTGAATGAAGTTGCGAACGAAGTTTGATGTGCTCATATATAGCTCTTATTATCTTGTAATAACAATTCTTATATATTTTCAACAAAACTGATGATGATATAGTGTACAATAGTAATTTTTCTTTAAACGACTGGAATTGGTGTTACGGGAATGCTCGCGTCTCCGTCTTCCTTCTCGGAATCTTCTTCTTCGTCGCTACTAGTCGTCGCCGCATCTTCGTCGGAAGGAGTTTTCGGCAACAACTTCTCGTCTCTAAATCCTTGGTTTAAAATGTCGATGTTCTGTTGCCCTTCGTATTTAAACGGCCTTTCGCCCATAACTTTGACCAAGTCATGTCTTTGCAACACCTCTTTATCTAACAACGCCTTTGCTAAACTTTCAACGACGGATTTCTTCTCTCTCACCAACGCGACAGTTCGCACGTATGCTTTTTCTACTAAATCGCGAACTTCCTCGTCGATCATTCGCGCGGTATCTTCGCTGTACGGCGACTTGAAATCGTTTTCGCCTTTTGGGAAAGAGAGTAACCCGATTTTTTGGTTCAACCCGTATACTGCCGTCATGTTATACGCCATTTTGGTGACTTTTTCGAGATCATTTTGCGCTCCCGTGGAGATTTTGCCAAGCATGACGTCTTCCGCGGCACGACCCCCGAGTGTCATGCACATCATGTCCTTTAATTGCTCCGTGGTGGCTAAAACATTTTCATTGGGGAGGTATTGGGCAAAACCCAAAGCGGCGGAACCTCTCGGGACGATGGAGACTTTTAACAACGGTTCGGCGTGTTCCATGAACCAACCGACGACGGCGTGGCCAGCTTCGTGATATGCGACGGTTTCTCGTTCCACCCTGGAGATAACTTTTTCCTTCTTTTCTAAACCAGCGATGACACGATCGACCGCTTTTTCAAAGTGTTCCAACACGACAAATTCAGCGGACTCGCGCGCGGCGACCAACGCAGCTTCGTTGCAGACGTTGGCAATGTCTGCACCGGCAAATCCAGGAGTTAATGCGGCTAATCGTTCCGAATACTCCTGGACGGGTCCATCTAACGCTATTTTTTGTAAGTGTACTCGAAATATTTGTTCTCTGCCTTTCACGTCTGGTCGGTCGACGGTAATTTGTCGATCGAATCTCCCAGGTCGTAACAGCGCCTTATCTAAAATGTCTGGTCGATTCGTGCCGCCGAGAATGACGACGCCTTGCGAGGACCCGAAACCATCCATCTCGACTAATAACTGGTTCAACGTGTTTTCTCGTTCGTCGTTACCACCGGCAAATCCGCTTCTCCCGCGTTGTCGACCAATCGCGTCGATTTCGTCGATGAATATAATCGACGGTTTTTGTTCTTTAGCTTTAGCGAACAAGTCTCGGACTCGAGACGGACCGACACCGACAAACATCTCCATAAAGTCGGAACCAGAAATAGATAAGAACGGAACGCCCGATTCACCCGCTGTGGCTTTTGCCAATAATGTTTTCCCAGTCCCAGGTGGGCCAACTAACAGAGCGCCTCGCGGAATCTTTGCGCCCAACTTTTCGTACTTTTCCGGCATCTTTAAGAAATCGACGAACTCCATGATTTCCTTCTTCGCCTCGTCGCACCCGGCGACGTCTTTAAACATCACTTTCGGCGCGTTTTTATCCAAGGTCGCGACCGTCGCTTTACCAACGTTAAATATTCCTCCACCAGGACCACCTCCAGGGCCACCCATGCCACCCATACCACCAACGGCACCTCTGCGCATGAAGTATAACCATCCAGCTAAAATGGCTAACGTCGGTAAAGCGCGCAAAATTTCGCCTTGCCAATACATTTCAGAGACGTAAGTCACGGGGACAAACTTCGACGATTCTACGCCCATGAGTTCTTGAGCTTCTTCCATTTTCCGTTCGAACGTTTCCAACGAACCGATGTTGAAGGAAAACTTGTGCGTTTGTTGATTTTGTTGTTGCGCTTGTTGGCGTTGTGTGTGTTGGTTTTGATTTTGTCTACCGAATCCTCCGGAATCGAAGCTTTCCACATCTGACGAGGAACTTCCGTTCCCGATCGACATCAAACTTGCTCCACTTTTACTCTTGATGAAAACCTTCGCCGTGGATTTATTCGACACTTCGATTCGATCGACCAATCCTTGCTCCAACAGTTTCGTCTTGAACTCTTGAAACGAGATTTCTCTCACTTCCGATTGGCCGGCTTGAGAAAAAGACACCCCCAACGCAAGCAAAAGAAGTAACACCAACTGCCCGGCGACTTGTTGCGACTGCAAAAGCTCCGCGAACGATTTCGCCTTTTCCTCGTTGTTGGTACCGCTGCCACCCGTCTTCTTCTCGTTGCCTTTCTTGTTCGCACCGCCGCCGCCGCCCGGAGGCGCCGTGTTCCCCGTGCTCCCGTTCGAATTCGCGTTGGTCGAACCACCGCCGGAACCATTTTTGCCGCTCTTCGACGCTTTCAAAATCTGGTCCGCTTTTGCCGCGTTCTCCGATGCTTTCGCCGATTCCTTCGCCGCCGCCGAAGCCGTCGTCGTCGAAAGGTCTTCTTTTTTCCGACTCTTTTCCTTCGCGGCGTTGTTGTTTGTGCCGGGATGGTGTTGGCCGTCGTTTTTCCCAATGTTCTCCTTCTTTTGTGAAGACGAATGAAAACATCTCTTCCCATCCTTCGAGCCTCCTCCTCCTCCTTTCAAAACCATTTCGGCGCTTCTTCTTTCACCCGTGGTGGTGGTCTTCTTAAAAAAGCTGCTGCCATTCCCACGCGTTCTCGTCCAGTCTCGCTCCGCGCGGGGGGCACAAAAGGAATGCACGCGGCTTTTGGTCGTCGTCGTCGTCGTCGTAAACGTCGTAAACGTCATCGTCGCTTTGAGATGACGATGCAGCGACCACAAGTCGTCGCGACATCTGACGTCCAATCTCTCCTCGGCACACACCAACCGCGCGAACAACGCTCGACGCGCAGCGCCGATGCGCATCATCGCGAAAAAAAGTGTCCCGTTGTACCGCCCGGAAAAAGAGAGCGCGGCCCTTTTAATACGTGTGTTTCCACTTTTAGTAAGTTGACAGAAGAAGACGAATGGAAAGACAATTAATTAATGCGTGGGCAAAAGTGTGGAGTATTCTTCGATTTTTACTCCAAAATATGACTCCTACTCCTCTCTATAATAATAATAATAATAAGACGACGACGACAATATCGCCAACACCTTCCCTCATCGCTATACGTTCTACTCCTCGTCTTTTTCGTGCAACCAGTCGTTTCGGAACCGCTCGAGCCCTTCGACGACGATGAGCGTTCCTCCCATGTCTCTCGCTTTTTCGAGTTTACTCGGCCCGGGCGCGTCGCCGACTAATAAAATGTTTGTGGATTTTGTGACGGCGTTGGAGATGGAACCGCCGAGGCGTTCGATGTCGATTTGGATACTTTTACGGGACGTTGGGAAAGTTCCAGTGATGCAGACTTTCATGTTGGAGAGTTTGGTTGGTTGTGATGACGATGATGATGATGATGATGATGACGATGAAGATGACGATGTGTGTCCAACTGGAAGAATTTGCACGCCGTTGTCCAAGATTCTTTTGACCTCGTTGGCGTTGTTTGGCTCGCTCCAAAAATTGGCAATGCTTTTCGCGACGATATCACCGACGCCTTCGACGGCTTCGAGAGAGAGATTCCCGTCGTCGTCATCGTCACTCTCGTCGATACTACTCCCGATTTCGTGATATCGCAAAGCCGCTTGTTTGAACTTCTCTAAACTTTTGTACGTTTTCGCGAGTTCCTTCGCGGTCGCTTCGCCGACGAACGGTATTCCTAAAGCGTATATGAATTTCGCCAACTGAACGCCATTCGTTTTCACGTCGTTAATTGCAGCGAACATATTCAACGCGTTTTTTGTAAACTCGTACTTTTTCTTTTGCGAGGGTTTTTCGTATCGCGCCCAAACAGGGGGCAGTTTCTCCTCGTTTCTATTGTAAAATCTTTCCTCCAATGTAAAAATGTCCGACGTGCGCTCGATGGCGTTCGTTTCGAACAATTTCTCGATTTGCTTTTCCGCTAAACCGCGAATATCTAAAGCTTTTTTCGAGACAAAATGTGATGCTCTGGCGATTCTTTGCGCTGGACATTTCAAACCGGCGTTACATCGAATGAGCATGCCGTCTTCGGCGTCTCGAGAGACGAGCGAGTTGCAACACGGACACAACATCGGAGCAGCGTAGGCGGAAGCGCCTCCGAGATTTAACGAAGACGATGATGATGATGATGATGATGATGATAACCCCAGTGATGCCCCTAAAGACAACGACGCGTCTTCTTCTTTACTGCTTATCCGTTCAGCATCCGTAGCGACTCGAATAATTTTCGGAATGACATCCCCGGCTCTCTCGACTACGACGTCTTGGCCAATCTGAATCTTCTTGCGTTCAATTTCGAAAAAGTTATGCAACGTCGCGCGACGTATAGTTGCTCCGTTCAACTCGCACGGTTCTAATATAGCTACGGGCGTCAGCACGCCAGTTCGTCCAACTTGAACTTCTATTGATTTTAATGTCGTTATCGCAACATCGGCGACGAACTTATGCGCGATGGCCCATTTCGGCGCTCTCGCGTCGGAACCAATTCGATCGCGCAAACGCGTTTCGTTAATTTTATACACTATGCCATCAATTTTGTGCAATAACGTGTTTCTCAACTCGGACGTTTTCGCGTGAAATGCAAACAGCGCGTTCAAATCAGACGAAACTATACTCCTAGTTAAGCATAAATCAGAAAACCCCCACTTTTGACACTTTTCATAAAACTCAATTTGCGTTTTGAAAAATGCGCTTTCTCCTCCTCGCTCTGGGGGTGATCCCCATCCGTGCGGAATAAACGATAAAGGAACATCTACGTTCGGTTCTTTCATGCGCATGATTCCTGCGGCGGCATTTCGCGCGTTCTTAAACGGCGTTTCTCCGTTTGCAATTTTCTTCTCGTTGAATCTTTCCAGAGCGTCTTCTTTTACGTACATCTCCCCACGAATTTCAAAGACTGCCGGGTAGGACGATTCCCCTACCCCTCCCCCTTCCAGTTCTCTGGGTACATCTGGACACATAGAGCTCATCACATGTCTCGTGATATCATCGCCAAACTCGCCGTCACCGCGACTCAACGCTCTTACTAATTTTCCGTTTTCGTATCGTAAACTCGCGCTCACGCCATCGATTTTCAACTCCGCGCAGTACTCTAAATTACCACGTATCGTCGAAGTATTATTATTGAATGTGTCGTCGTCGTCGTCGTTGTCGTCAGTTAAGCTTTTCATCACTCTCTCGTCGAACTCTCGCATTTCTTTTTCGGTGAACGCGTTCTTCAAACTTTTCATCGGCGATAAATGTTTATACTTCTTGTACTCAAACGATCCGCTCTCTCTAGAAGAAGAAGGAGACGAAGACGAAGACGAAGACGCTTTCCCGCTCCCCACGCGAGTGTCCAAACCATCACCATATTTACCTTTCAACGCTTCGAATCTCTTCTCCACCGCTTCAAACTTCATCCTCAACATATCGTAGTCGCTGTCCGATATTTTCTCTTTCGCTTCGTCGTAATATAACCGGTCGTTTTCTAAAATTTTTCCCGATAAATCTTCTAATATTTTCGACGCTTCCGTCGCGTTTTCGATCGAATTCGCGAACGCGGCGACGATTGCGTGCGCATTTTGTGGCAAAGAAGAAGACCAATCGTCCTTCTTCTCGCCGCCCTTATCTGTGCTCGCGAAAACCCTCCTCGCCGAAGAAAAAAGCGTCGTCGTTGTTCTTCCTCCTCCTCTCAAAGCGGCGAAACCGGTCTTTCGGTCGCGCGTCGTCAAAGTCGGGAAAAGTACACCTTTGCCGCAAGACGACGATGAAGACGACGACGACGACATCCTCTTTTGCCCAGAGATAGAGAGGAATTCTTTCGGCAAAAAACCACCACCACCAGCACCAAAAAACGACGACGCGATCATCGCTTGTTCTTTAAAAAGCAGCAGCGCTTTTTCTTTGTTGTATCCCCTACTACTACCACAACCACAACACGAGACGCCGCCCCGCACGACGCGGGGTCTCATGTTTGAAGACACATTTAAAACGCCCGAATCAATTCATACAGAAGCACACAAAACGTTTAGGGTTTAGAACTTGAGTCCTTTATGTTTAGGGTTTTCTAAAATGAGGGTTTAGGTATTGTGCATTCCCCTTTAACGAACACGAGCAAATTAGTATTGCGCATGCATAAAACGACGCGCTTTGATGACGAACAACAACAACAATAAGAACAAGAACAAGCACACCGGAAAACGCGCTCGAGAGAAAGAGCGTCACCTCGACCGCGTCCGCGTTTTGAAAGCTTTGCGCGATGGCACGTTGGTGTCGCGCGACGATGATTTTTCCCGCATCTTCGACGAGGAATTTTGGAACGCCCTCGGGGCTCGATTCGGTGGGTTGGCGGTGAACCTGTGGACGCACAACGCGGGGACGATGAAAGCGCGAAAAGAAACGGAACAAAGAGGAGCGTTTGGCATCGAAGACGAAAGCGCCGTGCGCGAAGAGCTCAAAAAACACGAGAGGAGAGTGATCGAAGATGGATACACGATCGTACAAATAGCCGAAACGGCAAAAGAGAATCACCTTTTCGATACGAAATCGGAGTACGAATCGAAAACGGGATGGCAGAGAGAGTGCGAAAATGTGAAAGACGCGATCGAATTTTTGACGAGCGAGGAGATCGCGCTCAACCCGACGTGGTCGCTGGTGTACGATAACTACTGGGTACTCGCGAGACGCGTGGAGAAGATCGTACAGGAGATATCTGGAGGCACAGAGAATCGATTGAACTATGACGCTTTGGTGTGGCGCGTGGCGAACGACGACGAAACAAAAATGACGGCATTTACTCCCCACAGAGATCGGCAACCGAAGGGAGAAGACACGAGGAAAAGTTTTCGAGAGGATAATACACCAAAGTATTGCACGATGTGGATTCCGTTGACGAACTCTACCTGCGAGAATTCGTGTCTTTATGTCATTCCGAGAAAATGCGACCAAGGGTACATGGACGGAGACGACGACAACGATTTAGACAAGACGCCGTTGGAGAAGTGTTTAAAAGATAAGAGAGATTATCAAAACATAACGGCGTGTCCAGTGGACGTAGGTGAGGCGGTCGTGTTCAGCCATAGAACCATACACTGGGGAAGTAAACCGAGAGAGAATTACGAAGGAGAACCGAGAATCAACGTGTCCTTTGGCTTTAGCGACGATTCGTTCGAAAAGGCGTATTTGAAAAATAGAAACGGCGTTAAAGTGACCGAGGACCCAGATGATGTGCAAAGTTTGCCGACGTTAAAAGAACGTTTGGTGTTGATCGCGTCACAAATGATCGTGTATCACGAGCGATTTCCACCGAAGAATTTTATGGCGTTGAAACTGTTGAAGAAAATACACGATTCGGGGAAGAGGTTCTTGGACGAAAGGTATCGGGAAATCGTAGAGACAGAATATATAAGAGCGACGAGCATGTTAGCCGGTCGTCGTCGCAATGAGGTCGGGGATGACGATGACGATGACGATGATGACGATACCAAGAAAAAAGAAGAAGAAGAAGAAGAAGAAGAACTAGACAACGCTTTAGACGCCATGCTCGATGCTAAAGCGAAAGGTCGCGGCGACGATTTCGAGGACGATTACGAAGATGACGACGATTTCGCGAACGACCCAAACCCCGACGATTACAGCGATAGCGATCCAGAACGACCGTATGAAGTCACCGATGAAGATTTATTCTTTGGAAACGCAACGGAAGAGGAAATCATTATAGCCAAGAATAACCATCGGAGAAGTATTGGGAAAGAAGAACTTCCGATGCCAAAAGAACGAGAGGTAGCGAGGGTGAACTCGAAGGAAGTGTGGAGTGAATTTCTCAAAAGATCGGAGAATAAAGAGAAGGTCGCGGACGTGAAGAAACTGCTAGGCATTAAAAGTTAACATTTTTCTTCGAGTCGTCGCGGGAGCGGCGATTCCAGATATATTGTAACGCTGAACATGTGTAAATACCTAGTACCTTTCGTGTTAGAATTATTAGAAAAGCATACTAGTCATGGCGCATCGATTGACGTATTCGATGCCGGCAACGTTCGTTAATGCTTCTTCGAACATTGAAATAAAATGTCTGCTTCGCGAGCACGTTGGAGATTCCAAAGATGTATCGGGGGAAACGTCGAAAGCGGCGTCCGATGCGCTTAGCGGCGAAGAGAGTCTGTACGACAACAACACCAAGACGAAGTAGATGAACAGAATTGGAACCACAACGATCGAGAGGAAGAAATACGTTCTCACTTTATTTCGTCTTCTCTTCGTTGTCGCTGGAACTGAAGGCATCTCAGATGGTTTCCTTCCCAATTCCAATTCGAGATTTCGCATCTTCTCCGCCGCATTTTCTAGCGCAACTTCCGAATTCAACTTCATTTGCGCCATTGAGTCTCTCTCAAACCGCGCGCGTTTCGTCTCTTCTTCCGCTAATCTCTTCGCGCTCGCCTCTCGATCGAGCGCGTGCTGAACCTCTTTGTTCGCTTTATCAACAATGTCGTCTGCATAAATTTTCGCCTCGACGCATTCTCGTTTCATCTCCACGAGCTCGGCTTCGAGCGCGCGCGTTTGTTCCGCGTGACGCTCTTCGAGTCTTCCGATATCTCGTTCTTTTTCGAGCTTGACGACGGCTAACTTTTCCTCAAACTCGTTCAAGCCTTTCACGAGCTTCTCTTCGTCTGTCGTCATCGCTTTTGCGGACTCTTTTACCGGGCTTTTCTTACTACTACCGAAGAAACTCTTCCCACCACTATTAGTGCTACTTTTCAACTTCATCGCGCTAATCTCTGCGGATTTTGCAGCAACGGTGTCCTCTAATCGTTTGATATCTACCAAAGCCTTCGCTAATTTACCTTCTAAGCTTGACCCGCGAAGCTTCAACATGACCAAATTCTTTGTCTTCGAAATAACCGTCGCTCTAGAGGATTTCTGTGCCTTTTCCGACGCGCGCAAACGCGCGTGGACTTTCTCGTGTTCGTCTTGGAGCCATTTAAAATCAGCTTCGGCGTCGGAGAGTTTTTGTGAAATCTTTTGCATGGCGGCTTTGCTGCCGGCTTTGCCGGCAGGCGAGGCGATAGGAGCGTTGTTATCCTTGTCGCTGTCTTCACTATTCGCGAACGAGACCAACTCGTTTTCCAGCTCTAACTTAGCCGACGAAACGCGCTCTAATTCACTTTCCAGCCTGGCCTTCTCCACTTGAAATTTCTCGAACGCAATCTTCATTTCATCTAACTCACTTTTCCTCTCTTCGTTCTCCTTCTTCAACATTGCTTCGCTTAATTCCACCTGTTCCAACTTGAACTTGGTTTCGTCCGCCATATTTTCAAACTGGTGCATCTGCTCTTCCGCCTTCTTCCCTCTTTCGACTAATTTGATCGTCTCTTTCCTTCCTCGATCGATAATCTCTCTTAATTGAAACTCGACTTGTTCGAGTTCAGAAAATTTTGATTGGTCTTCCAACTGTTTTTGTCTCAACGCTTTAACCTCCTCGTTCGCGGCGTCCGCGGCAAACTCTAAACCAGGCACTCGAGCGACGTCTAGTTCGAGTTTGCGACACAACTCTTCGTACTTGTTTTTTTGTTCGATGGCGTCTAAATACTCTTTCGTTTTCTCCGACTGCACAATTTTCAATCGAGCACATTCGGCTTTCGAATCGTCTAATTTTTTCCCCATCGAGATCAACTCGTCGTTTAATGTTTCCGCTTTTTCAACAGCCTGGCGACACTGATTCGTCATCTCGTTTAACGCCTTTTTGGCTTCACTGTTTTGTTTCTCTCGCTTTTCGTTGACAAGTTTCAATTTTTCTTGGAAAGTGCCGTCTTTGGTTTGAAGCTTCGAGACTTTCTTTTCGTACGTGTTTCGCGCGATAGTCGCCGCACGTTCGATATCTTCTTTCACGGTTTCGACAGATTTGACGTTTTCTTCGGCTAAGTGTCGTTTCTCCGTTTCTTTTTCTAGTTCCTGTCGCATGGCTTCCAAGGAGGCTTTCAAATCTGAAATTTCGCGCTCCGAGACGACGCGAGATTCGAAAACTTTTTTGGACGCGTGTTGTGCGTCGCTCAACTCTTTGCGCAGACTATCGTTCGTGTCTCGCAATTGCACCATTTCTTCGGAAAGTGCTATCTTTTCGGTCTTTGTGACTTCCAACTTGGACTCTAAGTCATTCTTCGTTCGTTCAACATCTGTACATTTTTCCGCGAGTTCCCGCAATTTACCTCTCTCTTCGTTGATCGTTGCATTTAAAAGCGAAATTTCTGAGGATTTGGATTTCATATCTAACTCATTCGCGGTAAATTTAGCCGTCATTTCTGACAGCTCCTTCATCGCCGAATCGCGATCATCTCTTGCTTTCTCATCCCTTTGTTCAAACAAGTGCTTCTCGCCTCGTAAGATATCTAAATCTTCCGTCAATTTTGCTGTTTCCGACGCCCGCAACGCGTTAGATTCCGATAACGCTTTTCGATGCGATTCTGCGTCTACGTCACGTTGTTTCTTTATTTTCTCGAGCTCGTTGCGTAACGCATTATTCGCGGCTTTCAAATTTTGCAAATCATCCACGCTTTGCGCCATGGTACGCTCGGCGGCTTGTAACAACTTCTGTTGCGGATCGTTTTCTTTCATCGTTGACACGGAAGAGGAAGAAGCGGCAGTGGCGCCTAACTTTCGCATCAAGATATTTTCTTTGTTGCGAAAGGAAATAGGTGTTGCGCTTCTAAGCGACGAGCGACTCGCATAAAAGTTGTTGTTGTTGTTGTTCGTATATCTACGGCTATTGCTAAACGGCGGCGAGAACTCGCTCGCGTCTGAGCGCATCGTTTGGCCTCTCGGTGGCGAGAGCGATATCGAAGGTATCCCTGGCGTGTGCGATGTAAGATTATGCGACGGTGTTGGCGTTTCTTGATGTTGTCTAAACAGCGTCTTTTGTATCGCGTCTTCTTCGTTTTCGATTGTATTATTCGTACCGGTATCGGTGCCTTCGGACGTAGGCGACGCGACGTCTGCTTTCTCACCTTTATCGTTGTTCCTATTATTATTCGTCGTCGTCGTCGTCGTCGTCGTCGTCGGTTGAGGTGTCGTCATCAGCACCAACTTTTCCTCCAACATCTTATTCTTCTTCTCCATGTGTTCCATCCGTTCCTCGAAAACCCGCTCGCGTCTCGACATCGTTTCTTGGCTCACCTCTATTAATCTATCGGCCAATTTCATAGAATCTTTCGCGGACAAGGGCGTCGTGGTTACAATCGCGGTCATGATGTCGTCGTCCAGCGTTTCCAAGAACTCCCTCGACGCCGCGTCGGTGGTGGTGGTCCTCCTCTCCCCGGGCTTTTTCGCGCACTTCTCGAGGAAAAAAAAGTCCATCGGTGTGTGTGTGTGTGTGTCTCTCTCTCTCTGAATTTCAAAAATGTCCCTCCCACTTTATACTCTCATATAATTTCACACAGAGAGAGAGAAAGAAAAGAAACGTTTCGACAAAAGCTCTCTTCTTCTGCCTCAACAAAAGTCGTCGTCGTCGTTCCTACAAAAAGTCAAAAAAGTCGTTTTCGTTTTCGTCGTCGTCTCAAGTGCGTTGTTGTTTGCGGAGAAGGAAAGAAATCGTCAAAGGCTATTAGTATTAGTAGTAGTATTAAAGGTGTTGTTTTTCTGGCGCTTACTCATAAGGTGTTCAAAGGTTTTTTTGGTCCTGTGTCTTTTTTCTCTTCTTTTTTATT
>CEPW01062296.1_pt1 | contig 14776 bp, 10 predicted proteins | sample 356211 | NCBI WGS metagenome assembly CEPW01 (sample SAMEA2620021, study PRJEB7988) | marine metagenome | biome: marine biome (ENVO:00000447); feature: deep chlorophyll maximum layer (ENVO:xxxxxxxx); material: "saline water (ENVO:00002010), including plankton (ENVO:xxxxxxxx)" | depth 25 m
AAAGAAATTCTCGTTTGGATTAAAGGACACAAGTGTTCATCTCCGTCGAATAAGTAGATTGAATCTTGGCTAGAAGAATTAGGGATACGATTTGAACGTCTTGGACGGATGCATTTGATGACTTTTGGGCGATTGAGTCGCACGACCCCCTTTTCAATGTCATTTACTACAACTTTCGAACGCATGATTTTTAAAGGTATTGAAAAATGAGGTATGTATTTTAGACTAGACGAAAGTACAAAATGCACCTCGTAAACAGTTCAACTTAACCGGTGTTGTCAACGTCACTTCTCCGTCCACTCCGACCAACCCTTCCCTGTCCCCGGTGTCAATTTTTAAACTTTTACATTGGATGTAAAACACATCATCTTTCTCTACGTGTGCGCCATTTTTCGGCGCTTTTAAGTCGTCAAAAAGCGCAACGGTTTTCATCAAACCACATTTTTTGGCGACGACGACATCAATGAGACCATCGTCGAGTTTCGCGAGTGGGGTGAAGTGGAACCCTCGACCACAACAGCGAGTGTTTTGGGCACAGAGCATGAGGAACTCTTCGTTGGTGCACGAGCCTTTCATTTGTGATGAAGGCGTTTCGACGGTGAGCGAAGCGACGTTGGATTTGTTTTTCAATATCTGATAAAACCCAGCCAAATCGTACCGAATTGGGCCTAAAAAGCGCAATTTTTCTGCCGTTTCGGCCGCGTCTCTTATCAGGCCCCACGTGACGACGTTTATACTCATCGTCGTTTTCGTCTTCTTTTTATCTTTATCTAGACTCTCAATCTCCACTGCGTCCATATCTCTCGCCTCGCCTTTCTCGCACGCCAATCGAAAGCAATCTTGAATACTAAAACATTTCAAATCTCTCGCGAAATTGTTCCCAGTTCCACACGGTAACGCCATTATCGGTACATGTTTCTCGTTTTCCATTAGCGGCTTTATTTTCCTCCCTTCGACGTATCCTTGCACGGCTTCTCGCAACGTCCCGTCGCCGCCGAGAACGAAAATCGCATCTGGTTTGGTCGGGGTACCACCGGATACATAATCGCGCACTATGTTGATACAATCCCCTTCACACGATGTTTCTTTCTCGATTAAACATTCAATAGAGTACTTCTTCGCTTCATCTCGTACGATTTGTAGCTCTCTTCGCCCTTTTTTCGCCTTAATCTTCTGTCCGTGTACGATTAATAGGATAGTTTTCAATCCGGTTTTCAATCGAGAATTATTGCTAGGGGATTTTGGGGGTGCTAACGAAGAGGATTTCTCGCGCTCGGATTTCGATGGGCGCAAGATTGGATGGTTGAGCCACGTCGTGGAGGAAGTAGTGGACGTCATCCGTATCTGCTTTCAACGCGAGGCGTGTTACGCGTGCACGCAACGGACAAAGACGTGCACAAATGAATGCCGTTGTTTTCTCTCTTTGGTGTAATTCTTTTTTTTACTTGTATCTGCAGTGGAAGTAACGACTTGAATAATATTACAACAACATGTATTATTAACTGTTCCACTGGTATGGTACCAAACGTAGTACCAGTGGTACCAGTGGTATGGTACGGTACCAGTACCGTGGTACCGTATTATTATTATATATTATTATTCCTACGCGTCCGCTTTTTTACTTTTGAACGCTCGACAAATCTTTAAACTCGTCGACACCTTTGGTAAATAAGGCACCTTGTGCGCTGAATAATTCCTCGATGCCCGTATCGCCCGCCGCGCCTCTCGTGGTAAGGTATTCGTAATACGTTAACGGCCGTTTGCCAGTCAAGTTGTAAAAATCTGGCGAACACCGAGTATAGAATCCATTTTGTAAATACTCAAAGAATTCTGCTCGAGTCGATCCGAAATCTTCCTCGAATTTTTTTAGATCTTGAGGAACGTACGAAATGGTTTTACCAAAAACGTCTTTGGCGACGTCCAAGTCTTTCGCGACGTCCGAGTTTAACGCTTCGGTTAAAATTCGAGCCACGTCGCGCATGCTCGTCGATTCCGCTCCACAGATGTCGTAAAATTTATTTCCGTGTCTTTCCGGTCCTTCTTTTAACACCGTGAAGGCGGCTTCTCCCATATCGTTGCAGGAAACAAACGAATTTTTACACTCGCCTAACGGACTCGTAAACGTGCCGTTCTCTCGAATCGAATCTAACTCGTTCTTTAGCAAATGGTTCATGTAAAAGTTCCCGCGTATCGATGTCAGTATATCCTTAAAACCATTTTCAATGAAACATTCCTCACTCCACCAGTAGTGTTGCAACATCAGCGGAATCTGCGCGTTCTCTCGAGACGCGTGCGTATCCTTATCGTACTTGTTCGTGTTCGTATCCGCGCCGAAACACGAGATCCGAACGATATGTCGCAACTTCTTTTTTATCGATTCGTCTCGCGCGCAAAACTTGGCAAATTCCATGTGTTCTTTGATGTATTTGTCTTGCGTCGAGGAGAATAAGTGCGTCACGTTTTCCATGGCTTTTGGCCACGTCTCTTTCTCCGTTAAATCGAACGCCACCGTCTCGCTCGCCCCTAACCTTTTCGCGTAGTCACTTTTATCTCTCGTGGCGGCTCTCACAATCCATTTTTCCGAGGGGAGCGTCGAAAGTAACGAAAGCACCTCTTTCCCGACGCGGCCGGTCGAGCCGGTGACGAGCACGACGTTTTTTCCATTCGTATTATTATTATTATTCGTCAAAGTGGTTTTGGTGTTCTCGTTCGATTTTTCGGACGACGACATGGTTGTGGTCGTAGTATTGGACGACGACGACGACGACGCTCTTTTAAATGCGCTTCGATGATGATGATGATGATGCGATGTGGTCAAAGTCGTTCGAGACCCCGACGACGACGATACAAAAAAAGAGCGACGTCCAGAGGAAAAGGAAAAAAACAAATTCGAGAGCGCCGCCTTTCCCGAGTGCCGGATCAGGGCCATACGCGTCGACACACAAAAAGAATTGGAGGAAGAAAAGAGGCACCTTCGACCTTCTCTCTCTCTCGTGAGACCTGTTCTTACATTCGCTCAATATGATACCTTAAACTACACAACATCCCTAAAGACTAGTACTAGTATTTAGGGTATTATATTTAGGTAATTGAAAGAACTGGTCTGAGACGCATCCAAATGTATCTCTCTCTCGACACAAAAAACCAAACGAGATTATACGACGACGACGACGACGACGACGACGATGGCAGCAGCCCAACAAAAGGCAGTGCGAAGAAAAGGGCATACGAGTCGTCGGGCAAAAAAACAGCATCGGCGCGTTGTTTTCGCGACGGTTCGTGTTGTCCTCCTCTTTGCGATGAAACGAGTCGGAGGAGGGTGGTTTTTTTGGGCGCACGCGCGAGACGTGCCGAAGACGACATCGACGACTCCAAGTGAATTGGAATTCGAACACGAGGCGTTAGATTCGAACCGGTTCCCGGGGTGGCTGGGCGAAAAACACCGACCGGCGATACATAAAGAGTCGAAACTCGGCACGTGGGTGGAACCGATCAGCTGGGAACCGAGAGCGTTCGTTCTGCACGACATCATGTCCGAGGAAGAATGCGAGGAGGTGTTGCGCATCGCGAAGCCATTGATGAAACGAAGTACGGTGGTCGATTCGGTCACCGGCGAAATCAAAGTGGATCCAATTCGAACGTCGAGACAGACTTTTTTGCAACGAGGGAAATATCCCGTGGTGACGAAAGTGGAGGAAAGATTAGAGAGATTTACCCTGTTACCTTGGTATAACGGCGAAGACATGCAGATTCTCTCCTACGGCGTCGGCGAGAAGTATTCGGCGCACCACGATGTGGGAGAGAAGAATACTAAATCCGGGGCACAGTTGAGCGCGGAAGGTGGACATCGGGTCGCGACTGTTTTGCTGTATTTAGAAGATACGGAAGAAGGAGGAGAAACCGCATTTCCGGATTCCGATTGGATTGAACCAGAGAGCGAATACGCGCAGCAAAAATTCTCAAAGTGCGCCGAAAACGGGGTCGCCTTTAAGCCGAAACGCGGCGATGGATTACTCTTCTTTTCTATTACTCCGGAAGGTGACATCGATCAAAGGAGCATGCACTCCGGGTGTCCAGTTGTTAAAGGCGAGAAATGGACCATGACCAAATGGATTCACGCGAGACCCTTTCATCATAAAATCCCCGGTCCGAAACCTCCGAGAGAGGGATGCGAAAACAAAGACCCGAGGTGTAAAGGTTGGGCTAACGCGGGAGAGTGCGAGAAGAATCCAGGTTTTATGACCAATAATTGTAAGTGGGCGTGCAGAGTACCCGGGTGCGAGCACAAAGGAAATTAGCAGAACGTAGATGTAAACGAAAGTAGTAGCACCGCAAAAGCACCCGCAGATTTTTTCGCTTCAAAAATAGATACGCGAAAACGTCATCATCATCATCATCATCATCGTCACTTCTAATATAATCCTCGACCGCTTTTGGTAAGAAAAAGATGCGCGCGCGTACCGCATCGACCTCTGAAGTCTCTCTCATCACTCGCAAAGCACAAAGGGCGCTCAGATCTATCAAAAGAACAAAATCGGCGTCCGTAAAAGTCACCGCCATGAGTGCCGAAAAGATAACGAAATCCGACGCCGAATGGAAAAACGAACTGACCTCTCAACAATATCAAGTCTTGAGACTGAAAGGAACCGAACCGGCACGAACCGGAGAATACGATAAATTCTACCCAACGGAAGGCCACTTCGTGTGCGCTGGGTGCGGAAATCCTTTGTACTCGGCGGAATCCAAATTCAACAGCGGATGCGGATGGCCGGCGTTCGATAAGTGCTATGAAGGCGCTGTCGATACCAACATAGACAACACGTTTGGAATGAGAAGAGTCGAAATCGTCTGCGCGAAATGCGACGGACATTTAGGCCACGTGTTTGAAAACGAAGGGTTCACCCCGACCGCTGAAAGGCACTGCGTGAATTCAGTGTCGGTGAAATACGTGGAAGGAGCGTGCGATAAGAAAGAAGCCAAGGTAATCGATGGGAATAGTATAGCGGGGAATGCACAAAACGCCATGTCCATGTTAATTCGACCGGCTTTCTATTTTACGATCGGGTACACCGCTTTGAACGTTTTGGCGAATAGTGCGACGAGTTTTATGACGCACAATGCGCAATAATGGAGAAATAGTAATAATGCAGCAACAAAAGCAGTTATTCGCGCGCGCGCGTGAGCAATGTGTACAACGATAAATATTTACTGACGCGCCCCGCCTCTCTTATCTATAGGTGGTATAAAGAAGAAAGCGTAGTACATGCGAGAGAGAGAGAGAGAGAGAAAGGGATAGGAAATGTCATTTCAAACTATTTACATTGCATTTAGCACATATCCAATCGAAAGAATGTATAAAAATTGTTTTGTCCTTGTCACATTGCGAATAAGAACGTGAATAGTAAAGAATTATCTTTACCTCGCCGATCCCGCGGCAACATTTCCAATTTGGGGCTTAATCTCCTTTACTTTTCTCGTTTTCGTGTAGAATAAGTAGAAGTACCACAACTTAAAGCCCAAGCCGAGAGCTAAAGTCACCACGGCGTCAAACGCAACCGTGTCATCGTTCGAGTACAATCGGTACGTTTTGCCCATGGAATCCAAGACTTCTGACCCGGGAACTTTCGCCCCCGTGCCCAACGCCGTTTCGGCAGAGTTGGAAAAGCACAACAAATCGGACTCGGTGCATGGTTTGAAAGTCGCGTCGGCGTATTCCAAGTATACGATCGCGCGCAATGCCCACTTCATGATGTTCACGAACGTAAACGCTCTGAACGGCCAAACGACGTCCTTCTCGTCGATGAGGATACCGTTGAAAAGGAAACCACCGAACCACAAGTTCATGTAGACAAGCATACCAATCAACGGATTCGTAAAGCAAATGGAAAAGACTTGCGCGGCAGCTTCGTACGCCCACAACATCAACGCGTACACCAACAAGGTTTGAACGTAATGCGGTGCGTACCAATCGGCCATGCCGTAACCGGAAACTGAAATCGCGCACATGCCCAAAAAGAGCATCAATGGAATTTGAATCAATGCGTTCGAGAAGAGATAGGAAAAGGGCCTTAACATGCCATTCTTAATCTCTCGTTTTATAGCGGAAAACTCTTCGTTGTAACTATACACGGCGACGACGCCCAACGAGGTTGGGACGCCTATGTGCCAAACTAGGAGCCACATTCTCGAAAAGATTTGGTCTTGGTCTCTCTCTCTAGATTTGATGTAAATGATGCCAAAGAATACGCACGCGTTCAAGAACATGAAAGCTCTCGCGACGTACAAAGTCGGATCTCTGAAGACCAACAAACCGTGTCTGCGAAACAAAGCCATCGTCTCCGTGAACAACGAGTTGCCCAAATGTTCATTCTTGCCTACCCCACCGGTTTCCTTCAAATCGTCCTCGTAGTTTCCACACGGTAACCCAGTGTACGCTTTTTCGTATTTATCCAGAATGTAATCGACTTGTTTCGGATCGGTAAACTCTCGGTTGACTAAATCGAGCATAAATTCCGCTGGGTTCGTATTCGCCGGCATCTTGTGTCCAATTTTGTCGAAGTACGGCAAGACATCTTTGGAGGTACCCAAATACGCGACTCTCCCGGTCGATAACAACATGACGCGATCGAAACCATTAAAAACCGCCGTCGAAGGTTGGTGAATGGTACATACAATTGCAATGTTCGTCTGTTGCGCGAGTTCTTTCAGAAAGGCCATGATCGCCGCCGCCGCCGCCGCGTCCAACCCAGAAGTCGGTTCGTCCAAGAACAAAACCTTCGGATCGGTTAACAAACTCACCGCCAAGGACAAACGCCTTTTTTGCCCGCCAGACAAGCCCTTCAAAAACTGGTTCCCAACTTTCGTGTCCGCGCAATCCATCAAACCAACCGTGGTCAAAATAGCATCAATCCTCTCTCTCTTCTTTTCCATGGTATCGTTCACGCACAAATCTGCGGCGTAATCGAGTGTCTCCCTGCACGTCAAAAACGCCCAGTGGTTATCCTGCTGCGTCATCGACGCGCAGTTTCTCGTGAACACTTCTCTCGTCAAATCTTCTCCGTTCAAAGTTACCTTACCATAGTTCTCCCCGCCTTTCATCTCCATCGTCAATGCGTCTATCAAACACGTTTTCCCGGCGCCGGACGGACCCAAGATAGCGAGCACTTCGCCAGAACGAACGCAGCCATTGATACCGTGTAATATTTCCACTTCACCTTTGTCTTTCGTTTTCACTCGGTACCGTATGTCTTCGAATCTGTGTGGTGCGCGATCGATGTAGGAGAAAAAAATGTCAGTCGTCGTCCGCGCGCAAGGCACTCTCATCTTCCCGCATCATCTTCTCAACACGACGCGATGATTTTCTTTTCTCTTCCGCGACGCGAATGCCACGTCCAAAACTCACGGCGTTTTGGTATCCGAGCGTCTCCGAACGTCTCCGACGACGACGACGACGATGTTTTGAAATTGCGGTCGCGTCGCGTCATCGAGGCCACACCAAATAACAACACAACACGCAAAGCGCGAATCCGGATTATTAATCGAACGCGCAGGACGAAAGAAGCGACAAAAGTGCGCACCGAAAAACCGCGTCCGCATTGAGGGAATTCTTCGATCCGAGCGCGTCTTGCTTCTTCATGCCGCCTTTCTCGATGTCCGTCATCTCTGCCGGAGAAAAGCTCGCAACAAAGTGCGTGGGGAAAAATGAGGATGTACTTCTTTAAAAGGGGAAGACAAACAAAGGAAACGAAACGTCGACGACGTCGGAGTACGAAAACATCGGCACCAACAGAGTGCCACCAGAGTGGACGAAACGCGAGCACGTGAGAGCATACGTATGATTTGTTTCTATACCTACACACATAAGGGGGACATCTCTCTCTCTCTCTCTTTCTCTCTTTCTCTCTTATCAAGCGAACCGCTCGAAACTTTCCCTGGTCTTCTCGTATACCTTGTCCGGCGTATCGACCGCGTTTACTTTTCTCACTTTGCCTAACTTTTCGTAGAATTCAACAACCGGCATCGAACTCTCTCTAAACGTCACGAACCTTTTCTTGATCGATTCCACGTTATCGTCCGTGCGTCCTTCGTTTCTTCCTAGCAGTCTTTCGAGCATGACGTCCTCGGTGCAGTCGTACATCAAGACGAACTCGCAATCGTATCCAGCCACCTTCACCCACGCGTCCCGGTTTTCTTTGTTTCGTGGGAATCCGTCGATTAAGAATCGGTTCGATCCGGACTTTTCCATCGCGGCCAAGAGAAGGTTCACCGTCACGGAACTCGGGACGATTTTCCCGTCCTTAATCATTTGCGCCACCATGTTCCCATCTGCCGTGCCGGATTTCATGTGCGCGCGCAATAAATCGCCCGCCGATAAGTGCGTGAATTTGTAGTCGCGGACGATGTTCGCGCACTGCGTGCCTTTCCCAGCCCCTGGACCGCCGAGGACAAAGACGACCGTCGGGGTGCTGCTGCTCGCCGCCGCCGCCGTCGTTTTAGACGCCGTTCCGCCCATGATGAGAAGACGTTTGAGAAGGTCCCGAGACGGCCCTCTGAGCATGCACCACACAGGAACTCGCAAACCTCCTCAAAAAAAAAACAAAAATCGAAACAACGACGTGCGAGTTGTTCGCAGCAAACGTGGCTCTTTCTTTCTTTCTCTTTCTCTCTCGAAGTCTGCTGCCCGCGCGCAGCACAATCTCTCTTCTCTCTCTCTCTCTCTCCCCGATGAATGATGATGATGATGATGATGTCTTCCTTCCAAAAAAAGGAGAAGAGACCATTCAAAAAGAAGAAGATTTTGTGTTTAGGGTTTTGTTATATTTAGGGTTTTAGTCGAAAAGAGAAGAGGGAAAAAAAATGGTGAAGAATTGTCCGTCAGAGTCGACCACACACGGCCTTTTGGTGCTCCGAGCCCGCGTGGACGACCACCACCACCTTTTGGTCCGCTTTGAGACGAGGAGGAGGATGTCGATTCAGATTCAGATTCAGATTCAGACGACGACCTCCTCTCCAAAGTCGTCTCAAAGAATGACATCATCATCATCATCATCATCATCATCTAAAGCGACGGCACTTTTTTGCCCACCCCGTGTCGCGATGCGGCGAGGACGACGACGACGGCGACTCTCGTGTCGCGCGTCGAATACTGCTGACACCAAGGACGACGAGAACAACAACAACACCAACAACAACAACACAGTCGGAAGAGGACGCGCGGGAGGAAGAAGAGGAGACACGATGTCAGTCGGTGCCGGCGCGAAGGACGAGGAGACGACGAAGGGCCCCGGACGGGAGGACACGAGGGAAAGAGGAAGCTCTGGCGCGTCGTCGTCGTCTTCCTCGTCTTCGTCTTCGCGACTCCAAAATGTGAGTCAGAATTTCATCGAAGGGCCGAAGAACGTGTTCGGATTCTCCGCGTTGAACGAGTTGGCGTCAAAGGCGAAAGATATGTTAGCCCCGGACGCGACGTCGTCTGCGCCGCCTCCCGTCGCAAAGGACTCGACGATGGACCCGCTCGAGGCTATTCTCGCATGGCATTTAGGCTCGTCCACGTCGACGACGTTGACGAGTCAGGAAGTTTCGGATACGATCGTGAGCGAAGTGACGAGTTTTCCGGCGAACAAGTTAGTGAGAGGGCAAAGTCCATCCGTGGCGATGCATTTGCCGATACCGTTTATTCGAGCACACGAAAGAAAATTTCGAGGGAGGAAGGAGTTAGTGATGGGAAGAAAAGCGGTCATGGAGAAAGAGATGATGACTGGGAATGGTTTGAGAGAAATAGATATTGACGATAGCAATGACCCTTTATTATCGAATTTACGAGTTGCGCTCGAGAGTTGGCAAGAATGGTCTGCACCAACCGTGGCGTTGGCGTTGCGAGGCGCGCTGATGTCCGCGAGCGCTTTACGAGCTGCGAGTGGTCTGAGTGGGAAAGGAAGGAGAGAAGGCGAGACGATGACAGTTTTGTTACCGAGCGAAGGATTAGGCAGGAGCGATTTGAAAAAATGTTTCGATTTATTATGGCCAGACGCGCCGTTTAATTTCGAGAGGTACGGCAATATGGATGCGCTGAATGATGAAGAAGACGAAGGAGGAGTTGTTGCAGCGAAAATGAATCAAGGTACGAAAGCTGCTTTGAGCAAACGCAAACGAGGGGAGAAGAAAATGGTCGTGTTGGTGCACTTCGCCGCGCCTGGAAACGATAAGGCCTCGGAATCCGACGGCGAAGAGATGGTCAAATGCGCCGAGATGTTATTGGAAAAGAACGTGCCTTTCGTCGCATTAACGATTTGGCTTGACGACTCTTTAGCTAAGGCCGTGCAATCTGGCAAACCGAAAAAAGAAGAGAAAGAAAACTTGAAGCAAAGAATGGAAAAACGAACGCGCATTTTACTCGGACGATCGGTCAAACGCGTCGAGGCGAAGAAGAAAGTCGATCGCGCATTTGCGTTGGCCAAGAACGACCCAACGGGAAGATCTCTCGTCGCGTTAGAGGAATCCATTCGCGAGGCAAAAGCAGTGGGAGCGGTTGCCGAAGACGGCGATCAGATGTTGCGTGACGTTCGTTTGAAAGCACTCGCAATGGAGGAGGTGAGTTTAGCGAATGCTTTAAATTCGCAGTGCGTAGCAGTGCCGATGGACGAACAGAGGTTAGTCGCGACGTTGGAACGCGCGAGAAAGATTTTACGGCAAAGTTTAGAGTTAGAGATGGAAAAAGCGCAGCTGTCAAAAATGATCAAAGAGAGAAATAGAAAACAGATGTTGAGGAACAGGCGGAGAGAGGAACGTCGAGCGGACCCATTTAGTAGCGTCGACGACGACGACGTCGAATTTTCCATCGACGAAGAAGACGAGGAAATCACATCATCTTCTTCCTCTGCCGCATTGTCAGCGGATGTCAATCAATCCGACGATGAAGACGATGAGGATGCAGACGAAGGAGCAAAAGAAAAAGGGATGGTGTCGTCCTTTGACGCCGATCCATTTGTGAGTAACAATTCGTCTGTAGCAAGCGCGAAAGAGCAAGATGGTGTGATGATCATGGAAGGTTCGCCCGAACGAGAGCAATTAGCCACGGCGATTAAGTTAGCCGAGTTTGCGCTCGAAGCGATCGCTTTAGAATCCGACATGCGAAAAACCCTAGCCGATGAAGCCTCTCGAACGTACGATTCGATCCCAACTTTGGAAAATCTGTTGCTTCGGGCGACAAATTTAGCCTCCTCGGGTTTACCTTTAACGCAAGAAGGTGCGGCGAAGTTGAACGCGTTGGTTTCTAGAGTTCAATCGAGAACGACGGCGCTGCAAGAAATGGAAGGTGTCAAAGCTGGTCTCGTGGAAGCGTTGGAGTTGAACTTACGCGGAGGCGATTTAGCCTCTGGAGGCGTCGCCGAATTGGATGTTATGAAACTCGAGGAAGCGATTCGAAGAGCTAAAGCGTCGGCGTGGCCGTGGAAGTTAGAAGAAGAAGTCGTCAAGGCAACGATTGTTTTGGGAAAATGGCAATCGTTGCGAAGAGTCGAGGATGCGATCGCGTCTAGATCAAAACGAAACATCAAACTCGCCATCGAAGAAGCTGAGGCGAAATTTACCGCCGAGGAAGATAAGATTGATTTGCGAAGAGCAAAAATCGCTCTGGAAGAACTCGAAGCCGAAGATGCGTTGGAAGGTGGCGATAAGCGTTTGAAGGCGTATTTTATGGCTTCAAAAGTTGCGTGGCAAAGCGGATCGGTCACTCCCGAATCCGCACAAATGCTCGCGACGCTACGCGAGTCTTTGGAAATCACCGAGGCGGAGCACGAACAAGTACAAAGAATGGCGAATGCAAGTTCCTCGTTAGGTGCGGAAGAAAGCAACAAGAAGAAAGCCCAAGATTTCGCGACACTGAATTCTATGCGACAAAAAACGGAACGCGTCCGATTTGACGCCATGGCGGGTGTTGGCGTGCGTGGTCCAGTTTTTGAAAGTAACAGCAAAGACGAAGCTGGAAGTTCGGGCATGTTTGAAGAGATGACGCAAGAGGAAGAAGAATCTATTCGAGTGTGGGCCTCTGCCATCCCGGATGACGACGGTGCGGGAGAAGCAGCCGGTTCGTCCGAGTTCAACGACGAAAAGACCAACAATAATAGTACGAGTGGCACAGATTCATCCGCAACGACGTGGCGTAAAGTTGGCGATTCCATCATTTACAACGAAGAAGAGGTCATCGGCGTAGGTTCTGCCGGCACGTACGTGTTTAGAGGATACGTCAGACACACGTCTCGCGCGAGACACGCGGTCGCAGTCAAACGCATCGCTCGACCTCCAGGAAAGAAAGGACGAGAATTAGTCCGATTGGTCGAACGCGAAGTCGAATTGATGACTGCATTGAACCAATCGCCAAAAGTGCCATTCTTCCACTGTTGGGGAATTACGAACTCGAACGTATTCATCGCGTTGGAGTTGTGTCCAGAATCCTTACGCGAACACGTCAGTCGACAAAACGCAACTTTGAGTATCGACAAACGCGTCCGATTGTTGAGAGGCGTCGCCAGCGGCATCGAGTGGCTCCACGATGCCTCCAAGCCACAAGGGTGCATTACGCACAACGATCTGAAACCAGAGAACTTGTTGGTGACGGCAAATGGCGAGGTGAAAATCGCGGACGTTGGTTTAGGCGTCAAGTTATCGAAAGAATCGAGGAATGGATCGAAACTGGATCAATATTCCTTGTCCACGTTTAACAAGTATGGCGTGTCCATTTTACTCGCTGGAAGAGCGCCAGAAATTTTACAGCGGAAACCATTAACACCCGCCGCAGATATATGGGCCATGGGCGTGTGCTTCTTTTTCGTATTAACTGGTTTATCCTCTCCGTTTGGCTCGGATCCAAAAAAACAACCTTCGGATGAAGATATTATCGCCGGTAAGCGCAATTTACAAATCCTCATGCGAATACCCGGATTAAGCCCGCGTCGCCAAGTGGAATCGAGACACTTGTTAGCAGCTATGTTAGACCCGAACCCGAAAGTTCGTCCGACTGCGTCGGAAGTTTGCGCACACCCTCTGTTGTGGAATAACCAACAAACCATGCTTCGCGTGCGCGCGTTACATGAACGCGGTGCGTCCTTAGGTAACCAATCGTTGACGAGCGTTTTAGATAAACTCGCGACGTCAGCGATGTTAAATCAGGGCAGTTCAGCGGGCAGTAGCGACCGAGGAGCGTTGTTGATGGCAGTGAACATGGACTCTACGGACTGGCAACGTAGAATCGATTCGAAAATTCTCGAGCGAGTGTTGAGCCACGCCGCGAACTCTAGTCGCAAGAAGATGAAGAATAACGTCAATGGTGACCCGAACAATAAGAAACCTGCGAACAACATTGGTAGTTCAGCAACGATTACGCCCGCTGCAACCGTCCATACCGAAGCTATCGGAGTCAAACCTTATGGGAACAACTTTGCCGATTTGTTGCGATTCTGCCGAAACGCCTACGAACACCCGCCAAACGAGAAAGAGATGATTGCTATGATTGACGTTTTAGTCGAAGCTCGAAATTTCGGCGAGTCGACGGATTCGTTGCCGGATGGACTTTTGGAGAAAACAAATTTGAAACGCACGTCGAGAGCCGAAAGGAAGGCTTTGTTGGCGGCGTATTTGATGCATTTATTCCCCGGATTGGCGTTAGCCGTGCACGAGGTCTCTTTGGCGACAGAAAAAACGACTATCAGCAGATGATCCTTTCGTGTGCGCATGTTTGTCGTTCTCGCTAGAAGTTCAATTGTAATTTAATTTATATATATATAGTGTATCGCGCGCGCTTATCTAAAAATCAACTTTATCTCGTGCTAATAATGTCTGTTTGTGCATGCTTTGCTATTAAGGGTCTCTGTTAAACTCCTCGAGCGTTTCTAAAGACTCAAATTCGTCCACGTACAATTTCTTCGCTCTCTCAATCTGAATTTCAGCGGATGTTTGGATGAAAACCATCACAGAAGCTAAAACGAAAGCGTATGAACCAATTGAACTCAAATCTTTCGTCCACCAGGATCCGTGAAACAACACGAACTCATCGCTTCTACCCGTCGATATCATCAAACTCGTTCTCTCGATGATGTCAATGTTTACGAGAATGGCGCCGACTAATTGCAAAGGTCGAACGCTTCTTGAGGCAATCTTCCCGACCGTGATCCAATTCGGGACAATATTCTTCAACTCCACCGTTACTTTCTTGATTCCTAATATTTTCTTATCTATCCCTTTCGTCGCTTGAAAATCCTCCGCTCGAACGATTGTCGCTTTCTTCTCCGCCGAACCGTCGTCAAAATGGCTCAACTCTTTGATCACTTGAAACGCCACCAATACGATCGACGGCAACGCGCAAAGGAATATTTTCGACTTGGGCGCGTTTTTCGCCAATGCTATGTCAATTTCCTGTATGTCCGTTGTCGCCGCGGCGATCAGAAAATTTGCCGCCGCGACTACCGCGGCGTCGCCGAACAACAACGCCGACGACCTCGACAACCGTTCCTTCTCTTGAACGTTATACGCGAAAAATGCCAAGCAAACGAACGTGTACACGGTATCAAAAACGACTAAAAACTCGTTTCCATCCGCGGTGTTGGGCGTGACGAAACGTCGCACCACAAACAGGATTGAGCTGACGACGTAAAACAGCGACGCCGATCGGCGTAAGTTCGTCGCTTGCTCGGTTTCCTCTTTTTCTTTCCGTTCGTGTTGATTTCGTACGAATCGCGTTTCAGAGATGAACGCGTCATCGATCGATACGTCTTGGTCGCGG
>CEPW01000976.1_pt1 | contig 14719 bp, 17 predicted proteins | sample 356211 | NCBI WGS metagenome assembly CEPW01 (sample SAMEA2620021, study PRJEB7988) | marine metagenome | biome: marine biome (ENVO:00000447); feature: deep chlorophyll maximum layer (ENVO:xxxxxxxx); material: "saline water (ENVO:00002010), including plankton (ENVO:xxxxxxxx)" | depth 25 m
GACTATGATGAGACTTAGAGATGCAGTAAATGGTGGATTAACAATCGCACCAAGGATGGTTTTATGCGGAAGGCCAATTTCAATTATTGGTGGACACATGGGATATTTTGGAGGAGAAGTTACAGGTGAAGATGAAAGCTTAGCTTTGGCAAGACAACTTATAAAAGAAGGTGCAGATTACTTCAAAATTACTGCAACTGGGGGATCTACAGCAACATCATTTCCTTTGAGGCCAAGTTTTTCAAAAAGTGAATTGTTTGCTGTTACAAATGAAGCAAAAAATTACGATATGCTTACAGCTACACATTGTTTGTCTACAGAAGGAACGGACTACTCTTTGGATGCTGGTGTAGATATGATTATTCATTGTAATTTTGACTTACCAAACGGGGAATCGAAATTTGATCCTAAATTGACCGAAAAAATTGTTAAAAAAGATGCTTATGTTAACCCTACCCTTCATGTTGGAAGGGCAAGAGTTTGGAGTTTGATGGAAGGAAAAGATGCTGCATTAGGAGGATTTGAGAACAAAAGGCTTAATTCAATAAGTATAACCAAGGATAGGAAAAATATACTAGATGCTAGATTAGATATGGCTAAATATGGATTGGAAACCAAATTAGACCATTGCAGACAAATGATTGATATGGGAGTAAAAGTTATTACGGGATCCGATTCTTCTTGGGGTGATTATGCTTTAGGAAACACTGTGCATGAGACTGAATTATTAGTGGAGGCTGGATATTCTAATATGGAAGGTTTGAAATCAGTAACAATAAACGCAGCAAAAGCATTAGGACTTGAAAATCAGGTTGGAAGTATAGAAGTTGGAAAATCTGCGGATTTGGCAATATTAGACAAGAATCCTATAGAAGATATTAAAAATTTGAATTCAGTAACAGAAGTGTTTTTCATGGGACAAAGTATAAGAAGAGGATCTGAAGACTCAAACAATTCTTATATTCAAAAATCACCTCAAATTTAAAGGAGTATATTATGGATAAAATAAATAATGATATGTTAGTAATTCAGGTTGGTGAATTGATAGATGGGATATCAAGCGAATCAAAAAAGAATATAAGCATAGTAATTAGTGGGAATTCAATTGTAGATATTAAACCAACTGGGGAACTTTCTATTCCATCTGATTTAGATCATAAATTAATTGACTATTCAGATAAAACTATTTTACCAGGATTAGTTGATTCGCATGTACACTTAACTGGAATAGGAGACGGGAGAAGCGGTGATGAGTTATCAACATTACCAGACGAGGTTTTATCGATTAATATGGCAAATAATGCAAAAAAACATTTACATTCTGGAGTAACAACTGTTAGAGATTGTGGAGCTAAAAATGATACTGCATTTCATTTAAGAACTGCTGCGGAGATGGGGATTATTGATACCCCTAGACTAGTTTTGAGTGGCAGACCTTTAGCAATCATTGGAGGACATCTAAGTTATTTTGGAGAACAAATAACGGGTGTAAATGAATGTCGGGCTGCTGTGAGATATTTGATTAAACAAGGAGCTGATTTTATTAAAGTTACAGCTTCCGGTGGAAGTACGAAAACATCTTTTCCCCTTAAACCAAGTTTTTCGCAACAAGAATTAAATGTAATTGTTGAAGAAGCGCACAAATTTGGGAAGCATGTTGCTGCACATTGTCATAATTCTGAAGCAATGGTCAGATCTTTAAATGCAGGAGTTGATACTATTATTCATGGAGTTTTTAAAGAACCAGATGGAACAAATAAGTATAGGGAAGATATTACAGAATTGATGTTAGAGAAAAATACTTATGTTAATCCTACTTTAGGTCCAGGAATGATGAGAGTCCAAGTAATGGAAAATAAAAAACAACAAGGGAATTTTTCAGAATTTGATCAAGAAGAAATGGATCAAATCTTATTTGAACATGAATACAGAATGAAGTGTTTTAGTAAAATGCATGAATCTGGGGTACCTATGTCAGCCGGGTCTGATTCTGCTTGGGGAGCTTATGAGATGGGTAATTTTTTCTTAGATATTGAAGGTCATGTTATCGGTGGTCAAACTCCTATGCAAGCAATTCAATCTGCAACAAGTATAGCTTCAAAATCTTGTTGGATAGATGATAGTCTTGGGTCAATCGAAACAGGCAAACTCGCTGATTTGATTGTATTAGATGAAAGTCCAATAAATCAGATAGAAAATTTACGAACTGTATCTGAGGTAATAAAGAATGGAGAATTTGTAGATAGAAATAATTTATTGTAGTCCGCAAAAATTTTCGTAGTTAATTAATTCTTTTACGCTTGGTTTTTGTCCACATAGAACACAATCAGGATTTTGTTTGTATTTTATTGTTTTAAATTGTATATTGAGAGCGTCAATCAATAATAGTTTATTCGTTAAATTTTCTCCAATATTTAGAATTAGTTTAACTGTTTCAGTTGCTTGAATACTTCCAACAATTCCAGGTAACATGCCTAATACTCCTGCTTCTGCACAGCTTGGAACCTCTCCCGGCTTTGGAGGGTTCGGAAATAGGCACCTATAGCATCCTTGATTTGGTTGGTATGTGCTTAATTGTCCTTCAAAAAGTAAAATACTTCCATCAACTAATGGTTTTTTACTGAAATATGCAGCATCGTTTGCTAAGTATCTTGCAGGGAAATTGTCAGCTCCATTTATGATTACATCGTAATCAGCAAAAACTTCCAATGCATTTTCGGAAGAGAGAGCATAATCATAGGTTTTAATTTCCAAATCACTGTTATAGGAAAGTAGCGTATTTTTAGCGGATTGTGTTTTTTTAAGACCTATATCTTTTTCAGTATGCAGTAACTGTCTTTGTAAGTTTGATATTTCAACTGAATCCATATCAATTATTCCAATTTCTCCTATCCCAGCTAGTGCTAAATATATACTAACAGGAGATCCCAGCCCTCCTGCACCAATTATCAAAATTTTAGAATTTAATAATTTTCTTTGACCAATACTTCCTATTTGCGGCATTACAATATGCCTGCTATATTTTTGTATTTGTTTGGGTGTTAATTTATAATTTAATTTACTATTTTCTTTATTCACTTTTATATTTTTGATTAAAACAAGATTTACCTTAATTATACTTACTTTAGCAATAGTTACCGTATTGTTAACTTTATCTTCCTTTTTTAGTAAAGAAGATAAAAAAGTTTTTATATTTGCTGCTGTGAGTTTAACAGAACCATTAGAGGAAATTAAAGATATATTTTATCAACAAAATAATATATCAATAATATTAAACTTTGGAGGCTCACAAACGCTAGCTGCTCAAATATCAAGAGGAGCCTCTCCTGATATATTTATACCTGCAGGAATGTCTCCTTACAAATTTATCAAAGAAAAAGATATTAAAATTTATTCTGACAATGTTTTAATTTCAAACAAATTAATTTTTGTGTCAAATCAAAGTATAAACAATTGGGAAAACTTGAATGTTGAAGAATTATTGACTTCTGCAAAAATCAATAGAATTGCTATTGCTGATCCTGAGTTGGCACCTGCGGGCCAATATTCTTTTCAAGTTTTAGATAATATGAAGTTATTAACAAAAATAGAAGATAAAATCATTAAAACTAAAAATGTAAGAGATGCTGTTAATTATATGAGATTAGGTTTGGCAGAAGGTGTCTTTGCGTACAATACAGATTTTAATGATTATCAACAGAATTTTAATAAAAAATTAATATCTGAAGAATTATATAATAAAGTTCAATATCCTTTAATTATTTTGAATAATTCAAAAGATATTAATGAATTTTTATATTTTTTAAATGGTAGTATAGCAAAAGATATTTTTATCAAATATGGATTTAGTAACCCTTAAATAAATTATGGTAATAGAATCGCTTATATTAACTTTAGAGATAGCTATAATTGCAACATTTATTAATATCCCAATTTCATTTTTATGCGCTGTTATTGCTACCAGATCTAATAATGAAACTGCTAAATTTTTGATTGATATAATTGTTTCTCTTCCTTTGGTTTTACCTCCTGTGGTTTTAGGTTATTTTCTTTTGATAACGTTTAGTCCCTCAGGTTTAATTGGTGGGATGCTCGATGCGTTAGGTTTTGAAATAGTATTTACAAAATTTGCTGCTGTATTAGCCTGTGCCCTAGTTTCATTTCCTTTGATGTCTAGGGCGTTTATTATTTCCATTCAATCCGTAAACAAAGATCTTGAAAAAATAGCAAGATCATTAGGATCTAGTAATATAAATACATTTTTTACCATAACAATAAGAGAAAGTAAATTTGGAATATCAGGAGGTATACTTTTAGGTTTCGCTAGAGCTTTAGGAGAATTTGGAGCTACGATTATTTTTGCAGGAAATATTGAAGGAGTTTCCAGAACAATTCCATTAGCAATATTTCAATCCATTCAAACAGGTGATGATCAAAATTTGACATTACTTATTTTGTGCTCAGTTATTTTGGGAATACTTTCAGTTTCTATCAACAATATATTAATTCAACGTTCAAAAAAAAATAAATGAGTTTAATAAATATAAATATTAAAAAATACTACAATAATTTTGGCTTAACATGTGATTTTAGTATAAGTAATGGTATTACTGGAATATTTGGACCTTCCGGTTCAGGTAAATCAACTTTACTAAATGCATTAGCTGGATTTATCAAACCTGATTTAGGCCAAATTTCAATTCAAAGTCAAAGTTTTTTTGATTCAAATAAAAAAATTAATATTCCGCCCGACAAACGAAATATTGGATATGTTACTCAAAAAGCTAATTTATTTCCTTCTATGAGTGTTGATGAGAATATTAATTATGGTTATAAAAAACAAAATAAAATCAAATTAAATAGGATAATAGATATTATGAACCTAAATAATTTAATGGAAAAGTTACCGGGAGAAATTTCAGGTGGGCAATCGCAAAAAGTTGCAATTGCAAGAGCATTGGCTAGCAATCCTAGTGTTATTTTAATGGATGAACCATTATCAGAGTTAGATTTAAATTCAAAACTTATGATTTTAGATTATTTAAAAAAAATTCACATAGAATATAAAATTCCTATTATCTATGTTTCGCATGATATTGCAGAAATGATTGCTATTTGTGACAATGTATTTTTAATAAACAGAGGCTCAATTACAAAAAACATATCACCTACTGAGTTGATTTATGAAAATTCCAACGAATCTGATTTTCAAAATATATACAGTGTAGTTTTGGATAATGAAAAAAATTTAAAACTTAACAATCAAACTATACAAATTAACGAACCTGTTGAAAATAATCATTTAACTATTATGATTCCGTCTTCTTCTGTTATGGTCGCAAATATTGAAAACAATTTTTTGTTATCAGACAATGTTTTCGATGGCATTTTAAAAAATATCGTTGAATTTGATTCTCATATAAAATTAGTATGTGACGTTGGTTTTGAAATTATTGCAGATATATCAAAAGAATATTATCAAAAATCAAATATGAAATTGAATGATAAAATATGTGTTATATTTAAATCTATTAGTGTAGTTATATCTAAAAGTTAAATTGTTATATTATGGAATTTAGTAAAAAACTTTCAAACATTGTGAGAAAAAATTCTTCAATACTTGTTGTTGGCTTGGATCCCGATCCTACAAAAATGCCAGTCTCAAATATTTTTGAATTCAACAAAACAATAATTGACAACACGATTGATGTTGTTTGTGCCTATAAACCGAACTTTGCATTTTATGAGAGTAGCGGATTAGAAGGAACCAAAGCACTTTATAAAACTGTTGAATACATAAGATCTAAAAACTCAAATATTGTAACCATTGCAGATGCTAAAAGAGGAGATATTGGAAATACAAATAAAAAATATGCTTTTTCCATATTTGATGAAATGGGATTTGATGCCGTGACATTAAATCCATTTGGAGGTAAAGAATCCCTTGATCCATTCGTTGATTATGTTGATAAAGGTATTTTTATTTGGTGCAGATCTTCTAATCCATTATCTGAAGAACTGCAAAAGCTAAAACTAGATCAATCATATGGTGTTAAATATTTTTATGAATATTTATCCATTTTGATTTATAAATGGTATGGTACGAATGATAATGTTGGATTGGTAGCTGGTGCCACTAATGTTGGCGATATTTTAAATTTAAAAAAAATTAGCGAAAAATTTGAAAGCAATCCAACATATCTAATCCCAGGAGTAGGTAGCCAGGGAGGAAGCTTGGAAGAAGTTGTCAGTGTATTGGGCAAAATCAAGATTTCAGATCAACAATTAAAAATCCCTTATTTGATTAATTCTTCCAGATCAATAATTTACGCGTCAGTTGATGATAATTACGCTAAATCTGCAAGAAATTCTGCTTTGAAATTTGTTGAGAAGACAAAAAAAATAGCATTTGAGTAAGGTAAGTTTGTAAAAAAATTGTTTAAGCTTTTATTCTTTTACAGTCTCTATTGTTCAGATGAAAAAAATGGAATATACTAAACCATAGATTTTACTTAATTCTATAGGGTATTTTTAATGTTTGAAATGGTAATAGACAGTATTAGAGTTAGTCTAATGAATTACCAAAGAGTTGTTATTTTGAAAGAAAAACATTCTAAGAGATATCTTCCAATGTGGATTGGGACCAATGAAGCTGAAGCTATAGCTTTGAAATTAGAAGATGTTTCAGTTCCGCGACCTATGACTCATGATTTGTTGTGTAATTCATTTGAATCTTTAGGAGCAAGACTGGATTATGTTGTTGTGAGTGATGTGAACCATGAAGATACATTTATGGCTAAATTAGTCTTAGATTTTAAGGGGGACTTGATTGAAATAGACTCAAGACCTAGTGATGCGTTAGCATTAGCAGTAAGAACGAATGCTCCTATTTATGCTGAAGATAAGGTACTTGACAAAGCTGGGCTTGAATTAGATAAAAATGAGGAAGGACTGAAATCTACCGAAAAGTTTCCAAATACCAATGATAAAAAAACAAGTGATCAAAAAGAGTTAAAACTATCTGCTTTTGATGAATTTATGGAAGAATTAGATTTAGACGATTTTTAAAAAATGTATTTGTTTGACCGTGCCAAATGTATATGATAGGATTTAAAAGTTTTGAGGAGAGTGATTTGGGGTCTAGGAAACTAATATTAGCTTTTCAATTAATAGGAATTGGGTGGTTTGTTGCTGTGTGTTTAATAGGAGGAGCCTTAATAGGAAAATGGATTTCAGGATTTTTTACCTTCTCAAAATCTGAACCTGTGTTTTTAGTAGTAGGATTGCTTTTTGGAATATTTACTGCAGGATGGGGGACATTTAAATTAATTAATATTTTATTGAAATCAGATTAAGAATTAATGAGCAAAATTTATTCAACGATATCTAAAATTATTTTAAATCCGATATTTTTGGGAGTTTTATTTGTTGTCTCAATTCTTGGAGGAGGATTAGGGACTGCCTTGGATTTAGGTTTTCTTAGCGCTCCTTTTGCATATATTTCCATCCCGGCTGAAACTTTGTATTACTTTAAAGGCAAAGGCTTCTTATATGAATTTCTGAATAAAGCGTTAACAAATACTTTGCTCATGTCTTTATTATCAATATTGATATTAACACTAATTTCAAGGCGTGCCACAAAAAATATGAAAGTGGTTCCAAGTGGTTTGCAAAATCTGATTGAATTTGCATTGGAAGCCATGTATAACACGTGTAAAAAAATCGCTGGAGATGACAAAGGAAAAGTTTTCTTTCCGTTAGTAATGACAATATTTCTCTTTGTTGTTATATCAAATTGGATTGGTGTGCTACCTGGAACCGGTACCATAGGTCGAATTGAGACAGCTGAAGAATATTGTCACCACCAAGAAGAAAAAAACAATTTAGGACATGATGTGAAATTTAATATTTATAAAACTAATGGAGTTCTTGCCTCGACAATGTTTGGGTATGGGAAAACTGATTATTCAATAAAGTCTTCAGACAAATCACTTTTTTCTGATTCTTACTCAAAGTCAGATTCTGTGCAAAGCAAAGATTCACATTCTAAATCTGATTCAGGGCATGGTCACGATTCGCACTCAGGAAGTATTGTATGCTCTCATCATTGGTTGGAACATGATTTTGTTCATGCAAAAGAAATCAAGGCTAAAGAACTGGGAGTAGCAAATTTCGATGATAATTTTAAGGTTGGAATTTTAGTTCCATTTTTCAGAGGTACTAATTCGGATATGAACACCACTTTAGCATTGGCATTGATAGCTATGGTTTGCATACATTGGTGGGGATTCAAATATTTGGGACTAACAGGGCATGCAGGGAAATTCATCAATTTTAAAAACGGTCCAATAAACTTTTTTGTTGGAATTTTAGAGTTGGTTGGAGAATTTGCTAAAATATTAAGTTTTACTTTTAGGTTATTTGGGAATATTTTCGCAGGAGAAGTGTTATTATTTGCGATGGCATTTTTATTACCATTAATTGGAATTATTCCTTTTATAGGCTTAGAATTATTCGTTGGATTAATTCAGGGGCTTATATTTTCAATGTTAACTCTAGTTTTTGCTTCTATATCTACTGTAGAGCATAATTCAGATGATCATTGATCAAATTTATGATAAATTATTAATTAAAATCAAGTTCTAATAAGGAGACTAATTATGGAAGGAGATATATTAAATATAGGAGCAGGAATTGCTATTGGCGTAGGAGCTATTGGCCCTGCTATTGGAATTGGTATGCTTGGCGCAAAAGCTATGGAAGCTATTGGGAGAAATCCTGAAGCGGCAGGCCAAATTCAAACAAATATGATTTTAGCGATTGCGTTTGCTGAAGCTATTGCGATTTATGCATTAGTAGTGGCAATATTGATTAAATTCGTATAATTGTTTTTTAGATTAATAAAAATTAGGAGTTTTATATGGATGCATTAGGCATTAATTGGCCTGGTCTCTTAACTCAGGTAATTAGCTTTGTTATTCTTTTTACTTTGTTAAAGAAATTTTTGTATGCTCCTGTAGTAAAAATGCTTGAAGACCGATCTGAAAAAATCAAATCAAGTCTAGAAACTGCAGAGAGAGTTAAACAAGAAGCAGAAAAAACTACAGAAGTGAATGAATCATTGATGATTAAGGCTAGAGAAGAGTCTCAAGCTCTCATTTCTGAAGCTCGGGAACAAGCCAAGAAAATCAAAGAATCTGAAATGGAAAAAAGTAAAGAGCAAATTGATAGCGAAAGAAAGAGAGCTCTTGATGAAATAAATTCAGAGCAAGAAAAAATAATTAATAATATTAGATCAGAGTTTTCAGGGCTAGCAATAGCTGCTGCAGAAAAAATTGTCGAACGAGAAGTAAACGAAAAAAATCATGATCAAATTATTAGTTCTTTCTTAGATAAAGCAAAAAAAATTAATAACTAAATAAAGGTATTTTGAGCCGATGGCTAAAGATTCAAAAACAGCAAAAAGATATGCTAAAGCAATATTCGAATTAGCTTTAGAAAGTAAAGATATTGATACTTGGTTGACAAATATAAGATTGGTTTGTGAATCTGCTAAAAATCATGAATTTAGTATGATCTTAGATTCATCTAAGATATCATCTGAAGACAAAAATTTTTTGGTCGACAAAGTTTTAAGTTCGAAGTTAAGTGATTTGCAGTTGAACTTTGTTAAATTGCTTGCTAAAAATCAATCTTTTTTGTTGATAAATGAAATTTACAATCAATTTGAGCACGAATTTGAAAAGCATAATAATAAAGTAAAAGTTACACTTTCATCGCCATTTAAAGTTGATTCTAATTTGAGAAACAAGATCAATGAATTGGTGAAAAATATTTCAGGATCGGATCCTCAAATAGAAGAAAAAATTGATGACACACTAATTGGTGGTATTGTAATTAAAATTGGTGACACTGTAATTGATGGAAGTTTTAAAAACAAATTGAAACAATTAAAAAGAGAATTAGTTTAACTAACGGAGGACAGTTATGGCAAATGAAGATATAACCTCAATAATAAAAGAACAAATCAAACAATTTGGTGATGATTTAAAAGTTGAACAAACTGGTACGGTAACTGAGGCAGGTGATGGTGTAGCTAGAGTGCAAGGATTATCAACTGTAAAAGCTAATGAAATTGTTCAATTTGAAAATGATGTTTTTGGATTGGCTTTAAACTTGGAAGAAGACACAGTAGGTGTGGTTATTCTAGGAGATTATCTGGGAATTAAAGAGGGTGACGAAGTTAAAAGTACCGGAAGAATAGTAGAAGTCCCTGTGGGACAAGAAATGATTGGAAGAGTTTTGAACCCTTTGGGTCAACCAGTTGACGGTAAAGGAAATATTAAATCGTCAGATACTATTGAAGTCGAAAAGATTGCTCCTGGTGTTGTAGAAAGAGAATCAGTCAATCAGCCAGTACAATTTGGAGTTAAAGTTGTTGACGGGTTAGTGCCTATTGGTAGAGGTCAGAGAGAATTGGTTATTGGAGATAGAGGTACAGGCAAAACTGCTGTTTGTATTGATGCAATTATTAACCAGAAAGGTGGAGATTTAATTTGTATTTATGTTTCTATTGGACAAAAAGCTTCTAAAGTAGCAAACATAGTAAATCAATTAGAAGTTAACGGAGCTATGGATCATACAATTGTTGTTACTGCTAATGCCTCTGAATCAGCAGCATTACAATATTTGGCGCCCTATGCAGGGTGTGCGATGGGTGAATATTTCATGTCACAAGGTAAAGATGTATTGATTGTATATGATGATCTTACAAAACATGCATGGGCATATAGACAGATGTCTCTTCTACTAAGAAGGCCACCAGGAAGAGAAGCATATCCCGGAGATGTGTTTTATTTGCACTCAAGATTACTAGAAAGAGCTGTTAATCTATCTGATGATTACGGGGGAGGATCTATGACAGCTTTACCTGTTATAGAAACACAGGCAGGAGATGTGTCTGCGTATATTCCAACAAATGTAATATCAATTACAGACGGTCAAATATACTTAGAACCTGATTTGTTTAACTCAGGTATAAGACCAGCAGTAAACTTGGGATTATCGGTAACAAGAGTAGGTAGTTCTGCTCAAACAAAAGCAATGAAATCTGTGGCTGCAAGTTTGAAAATTGAAATGGCACAATTCCGTGAACTTGAAAGCTTTGCTCAATTTGGTTCTTCTGATTTAGATGATGCTACGAAAAAACAACTTGATAGAGGACAAAGGATATTAGAATTATTGAAACAAAACGAAGCTTCGCCTGTTACTATGCAACAACAAGTATGTTTATTCTATATGGTTAACGAAGGAGTCTTTGATGATATTCCTTTAGAAAAAGTAAAAGAATTTGAACTTAGTTGGTATGATTACGCTGAATCTAATTTAGACAAAGTATTGGATAATATTAAGACTTCTGGAGAATTGTCAGATGATGATAAGAAGATAGTTAGCGATGTTAGTTTAAAATACAAAAAATCAATGGGTTATTAAATTTAAATGGCAAGTACTAAAGAACTAAGAACAAGAATTAAATCTATTTCAAATACTGCTAAAGTAACTGGAGCTATGCAGATGATTGCAGCTTCCAAATTAAGAAAAGCTCAAAATTCTGCTGAGGAATTTAATTTGTTTTCCAAGGGATATGATGACATTAAAAATAGTTTAATGGGATCTGTGAATTTTGATTTACTTTCTGAAATAAGCCCATTATTTAATAATGAAGATAGTAATAAGAACGGGAACATTCTTTACATTGTTATGTCTTCAAATCGTGGATTGGCTGGACCTTTGTTTGGGAATCTGGTTAAAATTCTTGAGGCTCAAAATACCGATCAAGCTAGCTTTATTAGTGTTGGTAAAAAAATAGAAAAATATTTATCTTCTAGAAAGCGAAATTTAATTCAATCTTATGATATGAAAGATGAATTTGACCCTTCTGAAATAGATCAATTATCAGATCTAGTTATAAATGAATTTACGAATAATGAATATTCACAGGTTAAACTAATTTACACACATTTTAATAGTGTTGCTAAACAAACGGCCCAAGTGGTTGATTTATTACCGTTCAAGGAAGAATCAGATGAATCGACTCAAAATACCCAATTAAGCGGTCATATATTTGAACCTAATCAAATAGATCTAGTTTTAGATTTTGCACCTAAATTTATTTTGACTATTATTTTTGGTGCGATTTTAGATTCTTTAGCAAGTGAACATGCTGCAAGAATGGTAGCAATGCAAAACGCTACTGACAATGCTAACGAATTAGTGGAAGATTTAACATTAGATTTAAACAAAGCAAGACAAGAAACTATAACTTCAGAGTTGTTAGACTTAGTAGGTGGAATGTCTGCTATAGAAGAAAATTAAATATTAAAATTATTATATACAGGAGTTAATTATGTCAAAAGGAAATATAGTTCAAGTGATAGGAACTGTTGTGGATGTTGAGTTTCCACCAGATAAGTTACCTAATATTTACAATGCCTTGGAAACTGATTTAGAAGGCGATAAATTAGTTCTAGAAGTTGAACAACTTGTGGGAAATAATTGGGCAAGATGTTTAGCGCTTGGATCAACTGATGGGCTTGCCAGAGGGCAAGAAGTTATTGATACAGGAGCTCCTGTTCAAGTACCAGTTGGTGATCCTTCATTAGGCAGATTGTTTAATGTAAAAGGAGAAGCTATAGATGACGGAGAGCAAATTCCACCAGATGTTGAGAGATGGCCAATCCATAGAGCTGCTCCTTCCTTTGATCAACAACGTAGTACTACAGAGATACTTGAAACTGGTATCAAAGTTATTGATCTTATGACTCCTTTTGCAAAAGGTGGTAAAGTAGGAGCATATGGAGGTGCTGGTGTTGGGAAAACCGTTATTATTACCGAATTGATTAGAAATATTGCTCAAGAGCATTCAGGCGTTTCAGTATTTGCTGGAGTAGGAGAACGTTCTAGAGAAGGAAATGATTTGTGGAATGAGATGAAAGAATATGGTGTTTTAGATTCAACAGCATTAGTATTCGGTCAAATGAATGAACCTCCTGGAACTAGAGCAAGGATTGCTTTAACTGGATTAACAATGGCTGAATACTTTAGAGATGTGAGAAAACAAGACGTATTATTATTCGTTGACAATGTGTATAGATATATTTTAGCTGGTATGGAAGTTTCAGCATTATTAGGAAGAATGCCTTCTGCTGTTGGATATCAACCCACACTTAGTACGGAAATAGGCGATTTAGAAGAAAGGATTACTTCTACTAATGATGGTTCTATTACTTCTTTTCAAGCTGTATATGTACCAGCTGATGACTATACAGATCCAGGTATTGTGACAACATTTGGGCATTTAGATGCGAATATAGCTTTAGAAAGATCATTGGCTGAGCAGGCTTTATTCCCTGCCGTTGATCCTCTTGCTTCTAACTCTAGGATATTAGAACCTTCTGTTGTTGGAGAAGATCACTATCGAGCAGCACAGGGTGTAAAGCAAATATTGCAAAGATATAAAGATTTACAAGATGTGATAGCTATTCTAGGGATTGAAGAATTATCTGAAGAAGACCAAGTGATTGTTTCAAGAGCAAGAAAAATCCAAAGATTTTTAACACAACCCTTTTTCGTTGGAGAAGTTTTCACTGGTATTCCTGGCAAGTATGTGTCTATCGAAGAAAATGTAAGAGGATTCCTTGAAATTTTAGAAGGTAAGCATGATGAATTGCCAGAACAGGCTTTTTATATGCAAGGCACAATTGATGAAGTAGTTGAAAATTCAAAGAAAAAATAGGATTAGCATGTCTTTTGAAATTAAAATAGTATCTAAAAACGGATTAGAATTCGAAAGTGAAGTAGATTCAGTAACATTGCCAGCAAAGGATGGTTATATAACGGTATTGAGGAGTCATGCGAGTTTGATAACTTCTTTGAATGCAGGTACAATTACCGCTCGTTTTTCTGGGCAAAAGGAAAAAAATATTGAAATCACGGGTGGTTTTTCCGAGATTAAAGAAAATAAATTAACCGTATTAATAGATTAGATTATTTATCTAAGTAATATGACATAGACTGAAGTGATAGTATCGGGTCAATATTCATGCAAGACACATTTTTCGGTATTATTGGTTTCATAGGGGCATAGTTCAAAATCCCTTTTACACCAGATTGAATAAGCCGGTCTATTACTCCTTGGGCATCAATGGCCGGAACTGTTACTATTCCTATTTTTATATCAAGTGTTTTAATGTATTGATTCATATCTGATATAGATCGAATTTCTATATCAGATATAGTTTTTGTTTTTGGAATGGATATATCAAAAGCCACTTTAATTAAATATCCTTCATCTTTAAACCCCTGGTAATTAATTACAGCTTGACCTAATTTACCTACCCCAACAACACAGGAATTCCAAGATTTATTTAAATTTAGTATTTCTCTAAGTTCTTCAAGTAAATAATCAATATTATAGCCTTTACCTTGTTTGCCAAATTTTCCAAAGTGACTGAAGTCTTTTCTAATTTGAGCAGGTGTGGTTTGTAATAGATGCCCTAAATGCTCTGAACTTATTGTAGTTTGATTCATTGATTTGAGTTCATTTAAGGTTCTTACATAAAGTGGCAATCTATTAATTACTATATCAGGAATATCTTGTTCAGTATTATTCATGTTTATTAATATATATAAAAATTTTTGTTATATTAACACAGCTAAA
>CEPW01021329.1_pt1 | contig 14691 bp, 3 predicted proteins | sample 356211 | NCBI WGS metagenome assembly CEPW01 (sample SAMEA2620021, study PRJEB7988) | marine metagenome | biome: marine biome (ENVO:00000447); feature: deep chlorophyll maximum layer (ENVO:xxxxxxxx); material: "saline water (ENVO:00002010), including plankton (ENVO:xxxxxxxx)" | depth 25 m
GGTGGTGCTGTTTTCAGTCTTCTTCTTCTTTTGTGTGTCGCGAAAAGCGCGTCTCGATCTCGATTGTTTTGGAAAACAAAAGAGAGACTTTAGAGACGATTTTTTGAAGAAGACTTTCAAAGAGAGCGCGTTTTTTGTTTGACTTTTTTTTTTCATCTCTTTTTTGTCTCTCTCTCTCTCTCTCGTGTCTGTGATCATTTAGGGTTTCTTTTCTTTTCTTTTTCTTTTTCTTTTTTTGGGCGACGATAACGATTATAAAAATAGTCGAGAGAGAAGACCTCTTTCTGTATTATTTTGTGTCTTCGTTCGACAACGATGATGGACATTTATTTTATTTGTGCGCATTTTTAACGACTTTGTTGCAACCAAACAAAACACAACGCTTTGAAAGAAGGGGGGACGTCGAAGGGTGGTGGTGGTGGTCGGTAAAACAAAGAAGGAAGGCTTTTTTTTTGTGCGGACACCGATGAGCGAAGGACCTCCACCACCACCACCACCGCCTCCGCCTCCGCCGCCTCCGGGAAGGAAGACGAGGACGAACGCGACGGCAATTGAGGAGAATTCATTAGTGCGAGAGAAGCAACGAGAACAACGAGAACAACAACATCATCATCATCATCATCCTCGATCATCGCCTCAAAGAAGGACAGACGGAGAAGACGGAGACGAAGAGGACCAAGAGGGAGAAAAAAAGGAAGAGAACGACGAAGCGGGTACCGGCTCGATCGGAACCGGCGGAGGTGGAGAAGAGAGCGACGGTGAAAACGATGACGGAATCGGTGCTGTAACATTAACGAAAAACACGAAAAGTGGCATCGAAGATATCGCGCGCTTGGTTTCGAAGGCGCACGCGCTGGTGTGCGAAGTGCGATTCTTATCGCGAGTCGTACCGGAAGAGTGGAAGAATACTATTACCACTACTACGACTACTATTAAGAACAACAAGAGTAAATACAAATCGATCTTATTCGATTTCAAGTATTTAGAAACGCCGGAGAAGATTGAACATTCGATTTCGACGTCGGCGACGTCGAGACGGTTGGACTTGGAGTTTAGGAGGAAGTACGAGAAGCTTTTAGAGAGATATTATTTAGCATTTAATGCGGTGACGCGATGGTATAAAGAGTTCATAAAATTTACGGAGAACGTGGAGGTTGGTTTATACGGAAGCGAGACGATGGAGACGCTTTTGAACAATCGGGACGGGAAACAGCTTTTACCGGAAGCTATGGCGCTGTTTGGGCAAATTTTGTTGTCCATAGATACGACGTTCGATTACGAAGTGAAAGAACGCATAGTGGTGGCGTATTATCGGTGTAAGAGGAACGCGTACGACGCCGGCGATGGGACGACGTATTCCTACGACGCGACTTTGGCACAGTTTGAAGACGTGGTAAAGTTGACGGAAAGGACGAAATACGGCGTTTCTTTGTCGTCCTCGATTTTTTCGTCGTTGTCATCATCGTCGCCGTCGTGGTTGGGAAGCGGTACACGTGGTGGTGGCAGTCGAAATAATAGCAACCTAGAGAGCGATTTTCCGAGCGGGTACCCGCACGACGCGTACTTTTCGAGATTTCCAATGCCGAAACGAGCACTGTCGCTTGCGATTGGAAAACTACGTTCGGAGGATATTTATAACTGTTGCTCGGAATATTATCCAGACCCAGATCATCGGTCGATAGCGTTGTCACAGCAAGCGTCTTTATTGGTGTCTATCTTATGGTTCTCCCCGGAAACGTTGATGGATAAACCAGAAGTTATGCGAGAGATTGTCGAGAAACATTTCGCCGATAACTGGATCGTCAATTGGACGTTCGGTAAAACGATAGATTTGCGAATCGCGTGGAGATGGTGTGAGGCGGCTAACGAGGCTCTGAGCATCGCTTTGAATGCAAAGAACGTGCAGAAATTGTGCGAACGGTGCGATAAAAAATTCAACGAGATCTCGAAAGTCTTCCGCACGTTCATCACGAAGAGGAAAATCGTCGACGAGAAGTTCGTTCTCGATAACGAAAGTTTGATTCTCGATAGTTTGAGAGATGCCAATCACTGGTTGCGTTGGTGTTTGATGCATAACATTTCAAAAAATACGGACTTGTCGTCCTCGTTTTCGTATTACGCGCCGAAACTGGATCGACAAATGGAACTTTTGCTCGACGTCGCTGAAATCGAACGCGTTACGAAGCTCACGTACGCAAAGTTATTGAAAGACAAAAACTCGCGGTGGAAAAATGCGAAAGAAGAAGCGGCGTCAAGAATATCCGAACTATCGCTTTACTTTGGCGGTTCAGAGACGTTGACGAAGTTTTCAGAGAAGAAGGATGAAAATTTAACCAACTGGTTCGCGCACATCGCCGAGCAAATAGAGAAGTTGGACGACACGCAGCCTTCGAAAACAATTCACCAACTTTCCTCTGCGTTGCTTGAAGTTGATAACTTCCATTTCATTAGCACAAATCTTCAAGCAAAAACGTACGTCGCCGAGGCGCGACAGTTCTTAGACGTCATGTTGAAAACAGCGAGCGTTGGTGAAAAAGCGCTGAATACCATCACCACCGTTTCGGATGCATCGTACGCGTGGTCGGTGAAAGATTCTATCCGCGACGCTTTGCGTACTCGCGTGCAACAAGATCCCTTCGCGTGTTCTAAAGTGCGTTCTTTACTGCTCAAACTGCGTTCGGTGCTTGAAATGCCTCTCATGCGCATATCGAGCGACGAGCGAAGTGAAGACGTAGACGCGTGTTCAAAATTTTACAGCGAAGAAATTGCATCCTACGCGAGCACGATATTAACTGTCATTCCTGAATCCGTGTTTAAAATTTTAGACGATAAAGTGGCGAGTTTACGGACGTCAGAGCTCACAAACTTACCCGCAACGATTAAAAAGCAAGAACTGATCGACTATGCAAAATTAGAAACGAGAGAGGAACTGGCGCAAACGACACATAACATAGCCGCGTTCGCGCGAGGTATTTTAGCTATGGAGAAAACGTTTGTTGGCGTGATCGAACTCGACCCGAGAAAACTTTTAGAGGATGGTATTCGCGAGCAGTTGGTGCGACGATTGGCTAAGCTGTTCGACGAGGAGTGTCGATTCGAAGGTCACGATCGAGATTCCACGCGAGTATTCAAAGAGAAACTCATGTCATGCGCAGAAAGGCTCGACGCTTTCAAAAGCGCGTTCGAATACATTCAAGATTACGTCAATGTGCGAGGATTGAAAGCGTGGCGAGAAGAGTTGGCGAGAGTGAACCAATTTTGCGTCGAGCGCGAACGTCGCGCCTTGGGAAGTCCATCTGGTGAGAATGTGGGAATCTCTTTGATGCACACGGCAGCAGCCGCTGGAATACCAATATTTCCTCCCACGAAGAATGAATCGGATTCGCAAACGTACATGGGCAGAATCGTTCGAAAACTGATCAAGCTAACGTCTGAACCGAAATATATTGACGAAACGATGATTTTCCTTCCCAATCGATTCGCCTGGGTCGATTTCGTGAAAAACGATCGACAGAAGTTGAGTTTGAGTACGTTTAAAATCGTAAATAAAGCGATTGGAGTTTCTGGTTTACGCGCGATGGATGATTTGTTGACAAATATTGTCGCCAAAAGTTTGAGGGAGTGCGTTGCCGGCGCGATCGTTGCGAAAACATTGGTACGCGCAGGAGAAGGAGGAAAAGACTCTCGCTTACCAAATTTGGATGAGACGTTCGTGAAGAACTTTTGCAAAGACTTACAAGGTATCGGCACATGTTTACTCTTGAGAACATTTGTGAACGCAGAGTTAAGTTCGAGTGCGAAAGTTGATTCTGGAAATTTGGTAAAAGCGATTGAAAACGTGAACGACGCGACGCTGTGCGACGACACTAAAGACGTTTTAAAAGCCGATTCGTCTCCCTCGCAATCAAAATTTTACGAGGAAATCAGCGATAAGTTAAAAAGTATTGGATTCCAAACGCCTTTATCGCAAACGTACGTGAAAATTGATAAATCCGACGCACAGAAAATCAACGTCGCGGATGTTCTTTTTGTGTTTCTCGAGAAATCCGTATTTCCAAACGTCGAATACTCTGAAGAATTGAAAATTCTCATCGCGAGAGAGGTGAGCGGAAGGAGCCTTTTCAGATACGACGTGTCTGCCATCATCGTAGGCATTGTGAGCTTATGCGCGCAGTTCGACAGGACCGAATCGCTCGCGCAGCACATCGCCTCTATCGGACTCGAAATCCAATTGAGAATCGCTGCGATTGCACAAAAAAGAAGAGAAGACAAACTTTCGAAATACGCAAACGACAAGCCGCCAAAGCCGGGAAGTAGTAGCGTTGTCACTCGCAAAAACAACGCCTCTGCGAACTTGGGGCGAACGTACGTGTATCCAGACGTCGTGCGCAAATTAGTCGCGTACTTGGAAACTTTATCGTATTTTGCAAACATCAAAAGAGAAGTTCTGGAGAGGTTTGTTCCTCCGTACGTCTTGCAGAACGCACACTCGTACGTCGATCTCTCCTATTGATTGATTGGTTGATAGATAGATAGATAGATAGATAGATGAGAATATAAGTATTAGCTAATTATAGTTGTAAAAAATCTAAATGGTAGTTGTACTAGAATACTATTCACCGTGGTTCATTGAATGACGTAGAAGTACGGGAATTCGCGTCGCATCTTTGCAATGACAGACTATACGGTGAAGATGAAGTAGCCGCCGCCTTTATTGAAAAGAATTTCACTTTACTTTTGTTGGCGTTGTCGCGACGCGACATTCTTTTTCAGCTCTTCTCTCAAGTGCGTCTTGAAATCGTCCGCTTCCGTGTCGTCCCAGTCGTCCTCCCACTGCGCCACGTCTTCTTTTTCCTCGTTTTCTCTCGTCCACTCTGCGGTTCGTGTAAAAATATGGGTGGAGAGAGAGAGAGAGGTCCTTCGGTCACTCGCTCGCCGAAAGAGCGCGCGAGAGAAAAGCAACGCGACACCGAAAAAGTTTTCAAAAACGACTCTCTCGTCGTCTCATCCTCTTGTTTTTTGACGATGATGAGATCCAATTCTCTCCGATGACAAAAAAAACCAACGGGACGCACCTTCTTCTTCGAACTCCTCGAACTCGTCGTCGCACTCTAAGTCCACCAGCTCTTTCTTCTTCTGTTTGTTCGCGGGGTGTTGTTGTTGTTTCCCTTGGTGTTGGGCGGTTTTGGTCGGAGGAGGCGTCATGATGATGATGATGATGATGATGATGATGATGATGATGATGTGTCCTCAACAACACCTTTTTCTTTTCGAAAAGAAGAAGAGAGGGAGAAAAAGAAGAAGGGAAGAAGAATAATGGAGACTGTTGTTTTCTTTTTTTTTTGGTCAAAAAACAACAACAAAATTTTTTTCGTTTTTTTTTCTTTTTTTTTTGCAAAAGTGTCATCAGTCGTTTGTCATTATTCAGTAGTGTGTGATAATAAAAAGACAAAAAAAACAACGAGACATTTTTCTTCGACCGCCGACTAGGTACTTTTTTTTGTCTTTCTCACAACAAAAGCGCTTTAGAATAATAATGCATCGCGACTACGACTAAAAGAAGAGGAAGAGGAGGAGGACAATGAGTCCGCTTTTGTTTTGCGAGAGCGACGACCTCGAACACCACCACCACCACCACCACGAAGAAGAAGAAGAAGAGAAGACGACTCTCGTCGTCATGAGCAGCAGCACTGCTACTACTACCACCACCACCACCACCACCGCGCGACAAAACCGGGGGCGCTTTGATGACTTTTTTTGGGCGGACCGGGCGAGGAGGCGGATGGAGGCGTTGTTGTGTTGCACCAACGAGAACGACGATGATGAAGGAAAACAAAACGACGATGATGTCGACGCGTTTTTAGAGAGACACGACGCGGAGGCGTCGTCGATGGCTACGCAATCGCCGGAAAACCAAAACCAAGACCAAGACGAAAGTAATAATAATAATAACGACGCGGCGGCGGTGGTAGGAAGCGCTCTGAGACTCGCACGCGCGCACGTGAGATTTTTGAAATTCTTCTCGTTCGCGAAAGAAGAAGAAGACGAAGAAGACGAAGAAGAGGGAGAAGAGGGACGCACGTCGAGTCAATGCGGTCGTCGTCGATCGATGGTGTTGAAACGGCGAACGCTGAGTGCACACGCGCTAGGGAGCCTGTTGTTGAATGTGGGACGAGTGTTGAACGACAAAAATGACACGTCGTCGTCGTCGAGTATTCTAAACGATATAGAAGACGACGAAGGCGACGTCGGGTGTGTTTCGGTGTCGTTAGCGAAGGAGATTTTGGCGGACGCACTGGCGATGCTTAAAAAGAACAGCGATAGTAATAGTAATACGAACAATAGCGATAGAATACTAGAACGGAAACAGTGGTACGTGGCGTGTATAGTGCGAGCGATAAAAGCGTGTGCAATGCTCACGAGTTGGCCAGAACGGGAGATGGACGCTCTCGTAAACGTTTTGTTGAGAGAGTGCGCGTTTCACAAATACGAAGGAAGGAGAGTCGGAGACAACGAAGGAAACGTTAATGATGAATATATCGATGGATTTTCGGAGGAAAACGATTGGTTCTTACCGTCACCAGGTGCATTAGCATCAACAGAAGCGAGACCGGTGGAACTTTTGAAAATCGAAGCGCTAGCGGCTTTGGGATACATGGCAAAGAGAAATCCATCGGGAATGTGTTCGAGATGGCAAATGGTTTTTCCTCGCGAATTCTCTCCTGCGACGAAGGAGAAAAAAAGTAGCAGTCTTCTCGCGTCTCAGAAAACGTTGGAAAAGTTGATGGTTTTTGAACGAAGCGCATCGGTTCGTTCGGCGGCGTGCTTTGCGATTATTTCGTTGTTAGATTCGAGCGAAGCGAAGAAATATTTGGCAATGGCAGAAATGAAAGAAGAGAACAGGGATAGGAATACTAGCAGTAACGCTGCGATTGCTACCTCCTCCATGTCCTCTCGTCGATCTTCTTTGGGATTCTCTACTGTTTCGATGTATTTAGGGGAAAACGCAGTAGCGCTGTGTGAAACAATTTCATACGCGTGGGTGAGACTCTCAGAGCACGATACTCGACGGCGTTTTCCTGGTGCGCCTATACCGAGTAAAGAAACTATAACGAGTGCGGATAAATGGATAAACTGGTTGACCGTCTTGACGGAGAAAGCGGTCGAATCCTTCCCGTTTTTAAGACTGCCGAAGCGACTCGTACCACAGCTCTCGAACTCAATCAGATCCGCGCTTTTGATTGAGTATTCATCGTTTCCAAGTAGCGCAGTGATGACAGCCTTTTACAAAGAAACGCCAATTATTCGGTGTCTTGGAATCACTTTGAGCGCAAAAATTGGCTTTGAAAGTTTGGGAAGCACGTCTTCTGCATTTAAGGCGTGTTTGAACGCGAGGATATACGCTGAGGAAGAAATGTCTTTGTTTTTGCAAGCGTGCGAAGCTTTATGGATAAAAGCAGGTGCGTCGATTACGCGCGACTCCTTGATAGACAAAGAGGTTCAAGAATCGTGCGAGGCTTTTAAAGCGTTGCAAAAGTTGGCATCCTCTGAAAACGCGTCAAAACTGTTGTTTCCGTACCGGGAGTGCGTCTGTAAACTTTCTCCGGACGTCTTGATGGCGATGTTTTTTGCAAAATCTTCATCCAGAGCGAGCAAAGTTGCTTGTGAGAAGATCATACACGCGAGTGTGAAATTGCAGTGCGCGATGCTCGCCTCTGTCCTTCAAAAGAGGGGGAAGAACATCACTTCTGAGTGTTCTGAGTTTTTCTTTTGCGCGGACATTCGCCGCGAGCTTTGGTGGAATTTTATCGACAAAGCGCTTCCATCGTGCCTTTCAAACTCACGATCCGATGAAGTCACGCAACTCGTGAAAATCGCCGCTTTGCGTTGTTTGAGCGAAACGACGGAGTGGGTTATCGCCGATATAATGCAATCGAGTAGTGGCAGCAGCGCATTTGCTCGAATCAAATCTGTGTTTGAAGCTCCGCTCGAAATTTTACAAGAAAGACATCGTCGCTATCCGAGCGCAACACGTGCAGAAGCCATGAGAACACTCGCATCACTTCTCATCTTAGATCCGAAATACTTCGCAATGAAGGAGGTCCTCTTAGGCGCATTAGAAAGCGTAAAAAAAGATATGAATCAAGAAAGTGCGCATCAAGATTGTTCGAAGACGCTGGAAATGAACGCGTCTTCGTGCGCAGCAAACATTGCCTTATGCGTTTCAAGATTGCCACCACCTTTGAACGAAAGTATAGATGATGATGCATACTCATCGATTAAAAAAGAATTGACGCATTTGTTCCACAGTTGGACTATTTTGAAAGGAGATAAAGTACGCGCGAACGTGGCGCGAGGTCTTGGACACATTGCAAAGTTTCGCGACTTGGACGATGAGACGCTTCAGCTAATTTGCGACGCTCTCTTTTCGTGCGTTTCTACGGGATCCGCAAAAACGCAATGGAATTCGTGCGTCGCCATCAAAATCTTATTCGAAAACCAAGGCGCAATCACCAGCAAGGTATTTTCATCAAACAGGGGCGGCAACAATGCCGGCATAATTCTTACTCGACTTTTACTCACTCTGATTAAAACAAGTGAGAATTTCAAAATCCGCAGAGAATCGCTCGCGGCAATCTCGCGTGTGTCACGTAGTTTTTTGAACAAGTTTTCTTACATTGATTGCACCCGAGTTGTTGTTGATGCGCTCGTCCAAAGCGGGAAACAGTGTAAAGTCGGCAGAGAGCTTGAGGATGACCATAGTAACGCAACAAAGTGCCTCGCGTCCGAAAATACTGGCGTTTCCGCAGCAGAGAGGTACCTTAAGGAACTCAAAGTGCAAGCAATATCAACTTTTGTTCATTTATTATCGATTGGCGATGTGTCGGAAATAGGATGCTCAAAAATCTTGAGCGAACATTCCTCTCAACTCCTCGAGGCAATAGAAGGTACCACTGCCGTCATGGAAGATGGTAGTGGATTCGTGAATGCGAGTAAATTTGATAAAGAAGCGGTATCAAAAGCGCAAACTGTGTTGTGCGAAATACTCGGTCAAAAGTCAACGCCACCCGTTCTTATCGATAAAAACGAAAACGTCTCGAAACAAATGCACAAGTAAATTAGTACAGGTAATACGCGCATGCTGTAATGATGTTGATAATTTTATACATATTAATAAACTATAGTTTTGCTAAATTTAGAGCACATCTTCGGACATGCCAAACACGGTCGTCGCTCCGCGAGTATCGCCAGCAGTATACACCATTTGATTCGGATGAAACGCCATGGCGGAAATGGCACCGAGGCGCGCTTTTGTCGTCTTGTTCTTGTATAAAACTTCACCAATTTCATTTCCCTCGACATCCCAAATTTTAATAGCGTCTTTTGTGGTGCCGCCTATGATGCACGGGGCCACTGGGGTGGAGATGAGCGTAGTGAGCAATCTCTTCTTTGAGGATGATTGGGAGATTTGTCGAGCACCATCTCCCAATGGTGATGGCTGATTCGTCTTAGTTGCGCCACTGACGTCCGATACGGAGTCAATTTCGTTACCATCTAGCGTTGTTCCTCCTCCTTCTACTCCAACGAAGTCCTGCATCTCGACTGGTTTCCCAGAAACATTCACCATGAAGAATGGTTTTGCCGCATTGCGCAAATCACAAAAATGCACGTCACCGCTGGATGATCCAGTGACGACTAAGTTCCCAACACTTCCGGGTTGGAGCAAAATGGAAACAACTGGATTTCCATGCGTTTGAATAGCGCTTAACAAACGAGCAGGAGTTCGTAAATCGTAAGATAAGACGCTACCATCGTTTGCACCAACCATTAAAAGTGCTCCTTCAGCGGCCAAAGAAGTCGTCGCTGATGGCGTGACCAGTGACTCGAGACATAACTCACGTGACGCGTCCCAAACGTTCAAAATAGGATTCGGAAGCGTGTTTCCAGCTGAGTAAAGACATCCCGCGGCTTGTTGCCAAAGAACAACGGCATTCGTTTTTGAATGCTTCGGATGATGGCTCGAATGGCCATGTTGCCAATCAGCTCTATCTTCTGCGCTATACGTTGTATAGGTTTTATACGCTCTCGGGCGAGACTTTAGCGTTCGCCAGGCTGCAACCAGAGTCTCTTCACCTCTTCGAAAATAGTCTCTCCATAACTTGACGCTCCCATCTGACCCCGCGCAAAGTAACATTGCATCATCGAGCTGATTTATGAGTGATAATTGCGTTGCCGATCTCGTTGGAAGTTGTGCATCAAAGGCATTCGTAATCGTTTTCGAAGCGTAATCAAAGACGCGTATCAATCCTCTCCCACCAGATGATGCAATGTGAGGTAAGAGAGGATGCATCACAGCAGCAGTTCGAGCGTCGTGCCTGAAATTCTGGACCTTCTCATGCGACGCTATGACATTCGTAAAATCAACCAAATTTTGTGTGGCGCGTTCTTTACCTCGATAACTTCTATCCGCTGCACTTTGTCGACGCTTGCGACGACGAAAGGGTTCGAGAATGATTTCTTGACGTTGCTGGCGTTGCGACAGTGTCACACATTCATACGAATAATTATCAATGCCACGAGATCTGGTGCTCGATGCATCCACACGATCGCCGTCGAAAAATTCCTCATTGTTCACCCCAACGTTGCTGTTTCCATTGAAAGTGTTGAAACTCGCATTCGCATCCCGTCTCGCCTGCGCAAAGGAGCTTCCGTATGCAAATATGTACTCTTGCTCGACTGATGATCCTCCATCGCTGTAATCGTCGTATGAATCTCGATCAGCATCGCTAAACGTTCCCTGGTCGCTATCGCTATCATCCGATTCTCGATCCTCGTCTTCAAAATCTGTCGTATTCTCTTCCTCCGGTTCCAAGAGCGATTTCGAAAAGTGCTCTCGTGACGCCTCGAACAGTCTCGAAATCGGAGGCTTTGCCGGTCGCCCTTGAAGCGATTCCTCGTCTTGGGCTAAATTGAATAATTCGTCATTATTCGAGGTTGAAATCGGAGCCTTAAGGATGTTTTGCTTCTCGTTTGCTGAATCGTTTGAGTCTTGTCTCGCAAGCATAAGTTTATCGCTGCTATCGCTGTGACCTCCCATCATGGATAAAGATCTCATCGCTCTAGGGGAACTGCTCGTATGGGTGTCTTCATCGTTCAATGACATTCGAATAGCTCTTCCGCTGGCAGTTCTCGCGAGTACTTCAGAGTCTCCTCTTGCGATGTCTGGATTCGATCCGGTTGACTTGAATGAGTTGAACAGAGAACTAGCGACGCGCCTTAGCGGCGATTGCGGCGGCGATTGCATCACCGCCGACGACCGAGCCAAAACTCTCGGCATTGGCGGTGAATTGGCTGGTATGTCGTCGACAGAGAATGCTTGAACTGTCGTGTTAATTGAAATGGAACTTCTAGAAGTGATGGAGGATCGTCCAAGGCTTCGCGGGTCAACCGCGTGCTCTGACGAAGTTCGTTCTAACATATTATTTTCCGGAGACTTCGAGGAGGCTTTGTTTCCACTTCCACCATTACCATAGTCACTTTTGTTATCGATGTTGTGAATATCGAGCGAGCCGTGCGAACCTTGCGGTGATGAACCGAGAAATCTTCGACCCTTTTCAAACAAACGACTCGACCAAGAATCTGCGCGCTTCAGACTTTTGGAAGCTTCTACAATGCGACCCTTGTGGTCTTTAGTGACTTCACCTCTTTTTGGGCCGTATAGGAGTTCTCGCGCCTTTCTCTGTAAATCGTCCCGTTTTCGCATTCGTTCGCGTTGTATTCTAGCTTGTTTCCCGGGTTTTGCACCAAACGTCTCTGCGCGAGTCGCCGCTAACGAGATTGGGTGTTTCGAATGCAATTTCGAGCACAAAAGCGCAGATTGCCCACAACTCGCAACTCGTGGTGAAGGATCGACGGCTAAATCAGCCAAAGCGATTAAAACTGCACGACAAGTAATCTCTTCGTCGCGTTGGTCGTACAGATTCTTCGTCAAGAACGAGTTGCCTCGTTTTGGAAAACGTTTTCGTGGATACGTCGGCTGCTCGTCGGTGAGAGTATCGCCGCTGCTCCCCTTTAGAGAGTCCGGGTTTCCGTCAGTATCCTCCTCATTGTGATATTCCTCGTGGGCATCATCATTAACGTCATCATCACTTCCTAGAGCATTCTTATCATCCTCGCTGTCCCTTGGTACGGCGTTCGTTTCAAATTCATTGTCGTCATCTTCGGATTCTTCGACTTCGGAGTTGCACGTAGACGACGAATCATCGTCATCGCCTGAATCACTCTCGGCAACTCGTCGCATGTGTGGAAAATGCTTGGGACCATCATGCGAACCACCACCCGAGGAAAACGAGTATCGCTCAGTGAATCCTCCTAAATTACTCAAACTTCGATGTCTTTCCTGTCCCGCACCCATTGTTCGTTGCACTTCGATAGGTAGTGCCGATTTGAGATCTCTGTGATTGTCAAGCGCAGAATATCGTCTCTGATGTCGCGCAGATGATGGTAAACCTGTTCCAGAATTTCCCATTGACCGCGCGGAATCATCGAGTAATTCATTGTCGAGACCGACGATATTACCGCCGCTGCTTCCAACCGAACCGCCTCTCAATAATTGTCTCTCTTGTTGCTTCGATTCGCGACGTTTCCTCCATTTTTGTGCGGTGGCTTGGTAAGCCATCAAATGACCTCTCGCAAATCTTCCAATCGCAATAGCCATTTCACACCTAGTACTCGTGCATGAATCCAAAGCGATTTTCGAAAGTATTGCACTGATAGCCTCGCGTTCGTCGCCGTATTGTTGTCGGCGCAACCCAAGTTCGCGTTCGTGTTCTTCGCGTCGTCTCTGTTCTTCTTCTTCCACATCGTCTGCTGCAATCATTCCTATAGCATCGTACTTGCTTACGCTCTGTTGCTGATCGGTGCCGCCAACACCCAATCCGGTTGATCCTGAACGTACGTGATATTGCCTACCTTCGTCGGAGCCCTCGCCGGCTATGCCGCTCAACTTTCTTCCGAGCAATTCAGCTTCCGATTCAATCTTCTCCACCCTCGATAGCGTTCTCGATTGCGGTCTAGAACCTCTCGAAGATGGTCGCAACATGCCATCGTTGCTACTACCTTGCTGCTGTTGCGTTTGTTGAATACCCATAGATGCCATCTTCAACTCCTCGATTTCTTTTCGTCTCTTTACCTTCGCTTCCCTTTCTTCCGGGACGTCAATCATCACACCAAGCGCGTACACAGCAGCTGATCGCGCTTCTGGACTCTGATGCGAAAACGCGTCCGATAATATTTTAACTGCACCAGCTCTAAACGCAACTCGCCTCGCTTCGACGTTATCTTCACATAGTTTTGCAAGGCACAAACACAGCCATTTTGCGAGTAACGGACTCGTTGCCTCTCGCGTACCTCGAGGATCGCACGCTCTCGAGATATGCGCGAGCACAACGTCGACGAGACCTCCCTTCAAGCACGCGTTCTGACCTTTCGGGTGGTTATCGCAAACGGATGCTAAAACGAAAGCCGCCATAGCTCTTTCCTCGGCTGGAATGTTTGGTGCGTCAAGAAATCGAATGAAATACGTATGTCCCGAATCTTTGACTAAATCGATTTGACAACTGCGATCAAACGCAAGAATCTTCGTCCAAATGAACACCAAAATCTGTCGCAAATCAGGCGCAGTCGTTTGTAGAAGCTTCAGAACGTACGGGAAGATACCGACGGATAATGCGAGATCGACCGCCCAAGGACCCATGTCGAGAAATCGGCCTAACAAAACGAGCGCCCGAAGTCGGTGCGATTGCGAAAGCAAAACTTGCAAAACAATCGGAAGTTGTTCTGGTGGATCTTTGGAATTATCGCCGCGTTCGAGCCACACTTCGAAAGCTGTGAGCTGTTCGGAAAAGAACGAGCTCGGCGTAAAGTTTGGATAGGCTTGCTGCGAAGGACCTTGTTGCGCGCCATTCGTTCCAGCAGAAGCGCCCTGCGAAGCTGCCATTCTCTTCTCAGCTTTGATCAAATCGGGAATTTGGAGTAAACAGTTTTCAACTGCCATATCCCAGGCGAGCCAGATCGGATGCTGATGCGTTGGTGGCAACTCTGGAATTGAAACAGGAGTACAATCGTTCGCGCGCATTATTCGCTCTGCCAATAAGAAGTTGCGAAACAAACTCGCCAACAGTAAATCCTGTCGAAAGAGTTGCTGAAACAGCGGACGAGGTAATACGTTCCACGCGATCGTATCCGTAATTGCGGTAAAAATCCAGTTGAGTTCACCCAGCGGTGTTTTCCTGTTGTTTTGTATGCCTGGAATTTTATCGATGATATCTTCGCTTATGCCAGTTTCGCCTTTCAAAACAGATCGGCTCACAAACCATTGCAAAGCGATTTTAATCGGTGTTGTCAAACACGCAGTGAAAACATCTGCAGGAAGTTCCACGCTTTGTGGCAAGCTTTCATCTTCCGAGCATGCGGCGAGAACGATGCGTTCTTCTCTCATTGGTGGAGCCGGCGTTGGCGGACGCTTTGGCAATGGCGGGAACTGAGAAGCGTTGGACGTGCCAGACGACTTTGCACTTCGAACTCTACCTTCTGTCTCGATGATGTCGCTATTGTTGTTGCTATTCTTTTCGTTGTGGTCGTAAGTGTTGTTGTTGTTGTTGTTGTTGTTATTATTATTATTATTATTAT
>CEPW01005480.1_pt1 | contig 14671 bp, 8 predicted proteins | sample 356211 | NCBI WGS metagenome assembly CEPW01 (sample SAMEA2620021, study PRJEB7988) | marine metagenome | biome: marine biome (ENVO:00000447); feature: deep chlorophyll maximum layer (ENVO:xxxxxxxx); material: "saline water (ENVO:00002010), including plankton (ENVO:xxxxxxxx)" | depth 25 m
GCTTTTTAGATATTTTTGACCAAGGTGGTAGCCCTGGTGGATTTAGTAAATTCATTATTCAAACTCCACAGTAAAAGGATATAAGGCAGTTATAGGAGAAGTACCTAGCGTTCCTCCAAATCCAAAGGTAACACTCCAAGTTTCTGTGCCACCAAAAGTACTACCGTCATAACTAAAATCACTTCTGTTAAGCGTAGTAGTTAGATTGTAGGATGTAAAGTTTCCCGTGGTAATAGAACCCCCTGGATATAAACGTCTAAAGTACATCTTAGTCCAGTTACTAGCTCCACTAGCTCCGGATGTTATTACAAAAAGAGTGCCTCCAAGAACTGACCTTTGAACAATACCATGTAAAGTAGTGCCACTAGGAAAACTAGCTACATTACTTAGATCAAGTCCACTTGTGCCGCCTTGGTTACCTAAACCAAACTTACCTACAGCTACAGAAGCGCCACTACCAGTGTTTATAGAAGCATAAGCTGTAGCAGTACACACTCCAGTTATATTAACAGTTTGTGAACCTTTGGCAGACCCTGTGCTATAACTGTTATTACCTGTGGTAAAACCTGCAGTACCGCCAAAGTCTTGTGCTTGCATAGTTTGCGAACCAGCTGTGGTAATAACATTAGCAGACTGGTTGGCCCTAGGCGTCATTCTTCTATAGTCATTCCATGCAACATTACTGTTAGACTTAGCACTGACACCTTGGTCTGGTGTACGATATTCTGCTGCTATCTCAGCTGCATCTATATTAGAAGTGTTATCTATAAAACCAGACATTAGTAATACTCCATTTTATATTTTTCATATGTTTCACTATACTCAGATTCTACTCCATCCCAGTTTTCACCGCTAGTACTATAGTTTTGAGTAACTTGACCTAGATGTTCTAAAGTATTCCAATTTCTCACGTTAGATTCTTCTATAGGACTAAAGTGATTTTTATATGCGGTCATAGAATCATTTATAGGTGAACCTACATCTACATAGGTATAAGCTACAGTTGCCCCTAGTTCTTTTTCTGTTCGCGCCCTAGTATTATGGTACTCAGGATCACGCATAAACGCCCTCGTGCCATCCTTATCTGGTGCTATCAGTGTGTTGCACAAGTGCCATGCGTTATCTTCTATAAAACCTAAAGCTATATTTACAAGATAACCGTCTTTTAATATACCTAAGGCAGTTTTATGTTTTGCATAATAAAGACATTTGTTATACCAATAAGTAACCATGTGGTCTTCGTCCATAGACTTTATCTCTTCTGAGGTTAACTTAAGGCCTGGGTAGCCGTATGTGCCTTTATTAAAGAACCCTACCGAACCTAAATATAGTCTTTTTAAATCGCCATCTACATAGATTTCTGTTATGTCATCTACTGTTAGCTTCTTATCTAAATACATTTTTACAGTATATCACCCGGATATCTACTAGACCATATCGTAAGACTGTACTTCGTGCCGCTTATTAGGTCCACACATTCGTGCGGGTGCGTAACAGCTCCTGGAAAAAGTAACAGTTTACCTGCTGGTATGTTTATATTACTTACATCTTGTCTAGGAAACACTAGCTCTCCCCCTACGTAATCATCATTTAGTTTTACAGAACCTGTAACATAAGAAGCATCGTGGTGCAGAGCAAGTTTAGTTTGTGAAGAAGTGTCATACTTAAGAACAAAAGCGTCCCGTAGCCCATACAGTTCTAAAGGTTTCCAATACTTTTCTACTATAGGTTTTATATATTCATCCCAATGCCACTCTAATTCTTCAAACAAGTTTAGTTCTTTTAGTCTTATTTCTTGTGCAGGAAACTTATCGTAATCTAAACTTTGCCAGTTGTTATGTGCATTAGCTATATCAATCATGTCCTTACATTGTGTAGGCGACATAAAATCTACCATTATCATGTCTTTTTCTAGCTGTTCGTACCCACCTAAGTTAGGTAAGAACTTGGCTGTGCTAACGTGATACATCTCTTTATATAATTTTTCAAAGGTTTCTTTTGCATCATCGCCACCGTTACCATGGTAAATACAAGGGCAACAGATACCATTGTTTAACTGCCCATTTATAATTTGTGTGTTAGGTTCGTGCGTTTGGAAAATGTACCCTTCTGTATCTAACACGATGTCATATAGGCCTTCTAAGTATGCTTTCTGATAAAACAGTTGATCGTCGCCGTCATCTGCTACAGTATCTGCCTCTAGTATCGTGCGAAGCTCGCCTACCTCTGCTATGAACGTGCCCGAGTTTAAAAACCTGTAGGGTGTATCTACCGTGGGAAACTGTTCTGCAATGCTTGGGTCAGGCCAACACGTGGCTTCTGCAGAGAATACAATCTTTTTACCAAAACTTTCATACCTTTCTTTTATGGTGTTTAAGTTATCTGCATAGAAAACGTCGTACGCATCTGTGAAGAGTATAGTATCCGTGTCCGTGTATGTAGACAAATGTTCTTTTAGTATGTTTACCTTCATACCACCGCCTGGCCCCGTCATGTCCGTACCTTTCCAATCAACGCCAAAACCCCAGTTGTTGATTGCTATGTTGTGTTTAGCGGCAGACTGGTACAATTTTTTCATTTTGTTTATGTCTGTGCCTATAGTAACTACGTGCATCATATTTTTTCTCCTAATATCAGAAGCTAGTATATCAACACTAGCTTGGTTGCAGGCATCTTTCTGTAAAGCTACAGGTATAAACTTACCAGACTGTATAAGTTCTGGTAAGTATTCGTCTACAGGTATGATGCCCTCCATAATATCTGTAGATAAAAGCTTCTTAGCTCCTTTAGGTGACAACACATAAGCTGTCATATTGTAAGGGTACCAAGGTCTTTCTAGTTTTTCGTCTATGTAAACTGTTTTAGTAGGTTCATTTTCGTTACGTTGTAAATAAACAAAATCCCAATATTTAGTTAAATATTCGTAATACTCTTCATCCCATGTGTCATTGATAATTGCATCGTCTTCCATGATTATGACGCTTTCTTGTTTATCTAAACAATATTGCCAGGCTTTTCTATGTGATAAAAAACAAGCTACTTCTGCTTTCGTTATTGATCTGTTAAGAAAAGGGTCTATCCAACCTTCTCTAGTAGGATACATAGACAAGTCTTCTGTTTGCCCATCTACAGCTTTTAGAAACTCTACTTCTGTTAGATTGTTGTTTTCTGTAAAATATTCTTTTCTATCTGTTCTTCTTTCTAAGTTTATTACAAGCTTTTTCATCTAAACTTTGGCCCCTCTATCCAAGCCACTAAAGATTTACGTATACCTTTTGTTACTGGTTTTACTGTGTGCATAAAGAAAGAAGGAAAACAAAGCACTGTGCCACGTTGTTTTAGCTCTGTTGCATTAGGTTGTTCGTATTGATCTTCAAGTAAAAACTCTCCGCCCTCGTAGTCTGATGGGTCGCTTAGTTGAATAATCACACTTATTTTTCTGTCGTATGCATTTTCTCCTGCCCAAAAAGTATCGTAGTGCCAGTTGTAGAACCCTTCGTCTGTACCTTTGTATATAGTGTATTGCACATCTTGTAGGTAGTTGATGTCAAAACCAAAAGCATTTCTATTAGCTGTAGATGCATAACCATAAATTAAGTCTTTTATCCACTGTATGTCTCCAGCCCAACGTATTTCAGACTTTCTAATTTTGTTATCTACTGTAGTTACTGATTGCCCACCTACTCCAGCTTCCATAGGTGGCAACTGTTCACACTCTTGTATAATTTTGTTGCATGTTGTGGGGCTGACATCCCTAGCCCACATTTGCCAGATTGAATTCATAACACCTCCTGTGTTTATTTCTTATCGTCTAGTTCCTTAATTGCTTCGATAAGTAGTGGTATAAGTTTATCATACCAAATAGTTAAGTATTTTTCGTCTATAGGAGCTTCTGTAACAACTTCTGGTAATACTTTTTGTACTTCTTGAGCACTTAATCCTACTTGCATATCATCATTGTTATAACCAAGCTCTTTAGCTGTCTCGTTCTCTGTGTAGTAATAACCGTTTAACTCTTTTACTTTCTCAAGAGCGCTGCCTATTTTACCTTTAAAGTCTTTTAGTCTTGCATCTGAGTAGTAAGCAGTAATGTTATTAGTTGCTCTAATCTCACCTGCTGTACCACTTGCACTTGTATTGACACCTAGACTATTGACTTGGGCGTTTGAGCCTGTAGAGAAGCCACCACTAGGTCCAGTAGGTCCAGTAGGTCCGGTAGGCCCTGTTGGCCCCGTTGGCCCTGTGCCACCATTACTTCCGTTAGAACCTGCTTGTCCTTTTTGTCCTTTTTGCCCAGTAGGCCCTGTACCACCAGTTGACCCAGTTGGTCCAGTTGGTCCAGTTGGGCCTGTGCCCCCGCCAGGTCCTGTTGGGCCTGTGTTACCTTTTTGTCCCTTCTGGCCTTTCTGCCCTTTCGAACCTGTAGGTCCAGTACCACCTGTAGGTCCAGTACCTCCGCCTGGTCCTGTTGGCCCTGTAGAACCAACTTCACCTTTTTGTCCCTTAGCTCCTGTACTACCGCCAGGTCCAGTAGGTCCTGTACCACCTGTTGCACCGGCAGCACCTTTTTGACCTTTTTGCCCTTTAGCACCTGTTGGCCCAGTACCACCTGTAGACCCTGTTGGTCCAGTAGGCCCTGTGCCACCAGTAGGACCAGTACCACCTGTTGCACCTTTTTGACCTTTTTGTCCAGTAGGCCCTGTACCACCGGCTGGTCCAGTTGATCCGGTTGGCCCGGTAGGTCCTGTTGGTCCTGTGCCACCTGTTGATCCTACTTCACCTTTTTGTCCTTTAGACCCGTTACTACCTGACGGTCCTGTAGGTCCAGTTGAACCTGTAGGCCCAGTGCCACCTGTCTGGCCTTTTTGACCTTTTTGCCCAGTAGGTCCTGTCGGACCTGTTGGTCCTGTGGGTCCTGTAGCACCATCATCTCCATCACCACCTGCTGGTCCAGTCGGCCCAGTCGGTCCTGTGCCACCTGTTGCACCTTTTTGGCCTTTTTGACCTTTAGCCCCGGTAGAACCAGTTGAGCCTGTAGGCCCTGTAGGCCCTGTAGGTCCTGTACCACCAGTAGGACCAGTGCCACCTACTTCACCTTTTTGGCCTTTAGAACCTGTAGGTCCAGTACCACCTGTAGAGCCTGTTGGGCCAGTACCACCTGTCGCACCTTTTTGGCCTTTTTGTCCAGTAGGCCCGGTTGGTCCAGTACCACCTGTTGGCCCAGTACCACCTACTTCACCTTTTTGTCCTTTAGACCCATCGGAACCATCATCACCTGCTGCTCCGCCTGGACCTGTTGGTCCTGTATTACCAGTAGGGCCAGTTGCCCCTACCTCACCTTTTTGTCCTTTAGAACCGGTTGGACCAGTGCCACCCGTATTACCTGTAGGTCCTGTGTTTCCTACCTCACCTTTTTGTCCTTTAGAACCAGTCGGACCAGTAGGCCCTGTTGGTCCTGTAGCTCCTGTAGGACCTTGTATTGATCCACCACTGACCCATTGACTACCATCCCAAATATGTAAACTATCGTCTGCTTGTACTATATATGCATCACCTTTTGTGTTGCCTGAACTTGGTAAGGCACCTGTATTAGCTACTTGCCCCTCCATTGTAATACCAGTACCAGTACTACCTGTCGGACCTGTTGGCCCTGTTGGCCCTGTTGGACCGGTGCTACCAGTTGGGCCTGTATTACCTGTTGACCCTACTTCACCTTTTTGCCCTTTACTACCGTCTGCCCCATCATCACCAGCTGCACCCGTACTACCTGTCGGGCCTGTAGGGCCTGTTGGACCAGTTGGGCCTGTACCACCAGTTGCTCCGACTTCTCCTTTTTGGCCCTTACTACCTGTAGGACCTGTCGGGCCTGTTGGACCTGTCGGGCCTGTGTTGCCGACTTCTCCCTTTTGCCCTTTACTACCATCAGAACCATCACCTCCAGCTGGACCAGTTGCCCCGCCAGGGCCTGTTGGTCCTGTGTTACCTGTGTTACCTTTTGCCCCTGTTGGGCCTGTTGGGCCTGTTGGGCCTGTTGGACCTGTAGAACCTACCTCACCTTTTTGACCTTTAGAACCAGCTGCCCCATCGCTACCATCGTCACCTGCAGGACCTGTAGGGCCTGTTGGACCTGTACCACCTGTTGGCCCTGTACCACCAGTTGCACCTTTTTGACCTTTTTGACCTTTAGAACCAGCAGGACCAGTTGGGCCAGTTGGACCAGTTGGGCCTGCACTACCATCGTCACCAGCAGGACCAGTTGCTCCTCCAGGGCCTGTAGCACCTACTTCACCTTTTTGCCCTTTACTACCGTCAGACCCGTTGCTACCAGCAGGACCGGTTGGGCCTGTTGGACCAGTTGGACCAGTGCCACCTGTGTTACCTACCTCACCTTTTTGGCCTTTAGAACCTGCAGAACCTGTTGGGCCGCTTGGGCCAGTAGAGCCTGTTGGGCCTGTTGGACCAGTAGGGCCGGTTGGACCAGTTCCGCCAACTTCACCTTTTTGTCCTTTTATACCACCAGTTGGGCCTTGCCACCCTCCTGCGCTGTCTATAACTGTATCACCGTCTATCTTTAGACCGGTTATGTCAATGACACCTGTTTGTGAATTACCATCGAATTGTGGGAATGATTCTAGAATCTTAGCTGTAACACGGAGATCACAAGCATCACCTACGGAGAATGCACGCGCAGAGGTACCGTCCTGTGCACGAACGACAGTAAGTGTGTTACTGTTTACTGCAGTAACTTTTACTATTTCTCTGTTTGTCCCGTCGTCAAACGTGACAAAAAACGACTCTCCGCTACTTAAAGAAGGAAAGACAGACCCATCTGCAACACTAATAGATGTAGCACTTGAGTTTATACTTCCCGCTAGGGTTGTAGTCGCATTGTTCTTAAAAACAATAGCCAACTTAAACCTCCTTTAATTTACGAAACTGTTACTGTCCAAGTAATTGTCATTGCGTCTGAAGCACCTTTGTTAACTACTGAAAAAACAGTTCTACATAACATTGTGCCGCCAGAAGAAGCATTAAAAATACCTGCTTCTGTTATAGCGCCTGTACCAGTACCAGCTGCAAAAGTGTCAACATATACAATCTCGTTATCTGTAACGGTTGAAGATGTCAACGCAGTTCTAGCTGACTCACTACCTAAAGCAGTATTACCTGCTGCGGCAGCTGCAGTACCAGTACCAATAGCCATATGAGACATAACTGTAGAGTTATTCTTTATACGGTCTGCTACGTAGTTTTTTCCCGCAGTAACAACTAAGTTAGGAACTTCTTGGACCACTTCATCATTAATGGCAATCGAAAGTTTACCTGTTAATTTTAAGCCGTCATTTAACATAATTTCTCCTAGTTAAGTGTATTACTATTTAAAGCCGAAGCATTCAGGGCGCTCAGTCTATTGGCAGTTAGAATGGCTATCGACTCTGTTATTGTAGCACTATCTTGTGCTGATTTACCAAGACTATGTGTAAGAGCCTCAGAAATATTAAGTGAGTCAGACTTAGCAAACGCACTAGCGATTGCTTCTGCATCAGTAAAACTAATGCTATCCGACTTACCTAAACCGGTAGAAAAGGCAGGTGCCTCTGTAATAAAGACTTCTTCATCGTCTCCTTTTCCTAAACTTGTACCTAAAACATGGCTTTCTGACAGACTCGTGCTATCTGATTTACCTAAATTAGGTTCTAACACGGGACTGTCAGATAGAGACATAGTGTCTGCAACAGGCCTTGCAAGCGCAATAGCAGGGCTGTCAACCATGTTAAAACTATCTAAACGTTCTTTGGCAAACGCATATGTCAAAACTTCTGACATTGTTGCAATGTTGTTTTTAAAAGCATCTACGTCTGTAGCGAGTGGGTCTGATACTGAAGTTCTGTCATCTAAACTAATACCGTCAGAGAAAGATCGTGCATACTGAACCACACGGTCTAACGACTCTGACATAGATACTGAATCAGATTTACCTAAGTTAGGTTGTAATACTGCAACTTCTACTACACTAGTATTGTCAGATAAACCCTTTTCTACTGCTCGTGTTAGAACTTCTGTTACGGACGTACTGTCTGTCAACCCTTTACCAAATGACACGACAGGAGCGTCAGCCATACTGAAGGTATCTGTAAAACTAACACCTAAGGTTCTTAATATATCTATGCTTTCTGTAATACCTACAGAGTCTGCAAGCGTTTTACTTAAATCGTATGCGAGTTCTTCACTAACAAAAGTTGCATCGTCTGCTCTCTTGTCTAGGTTATAAGTAAGTATTTCTGTAGCACCAAAGCTATCAGCAAGTAGTCTATCTATAGTATCTGGATTTAAGTATAGGTCAGCTATCTTTATAGACTGAACGTGTACTCCAGCACGAAGGTCTACACGAAAGATAAAACCTTTCAGTTTTACGTAGGTTACTTTTGATTTAAGTGGCATTAATCGAAGTCATCTCTGACTTTAAACTTGATCAAGTCCTGAACAGTATGTATGCCTCCTCCTGAGGTAGTGTATTCTAATTCGCCTTCAAACGTACCTGCTGTAGTCCAAGTACCAGTTGGTATACTACAAGTTACTTTACCATTTGAAGCATCAGCTATCGTGCCAGTTATTGTTTTTGTAATAGTAGTTTGTCCGACTTCTCTTATTCTAAGCTTTACAGAACCGCCAGATAAGTCTATAGCAGCCCAAGTATCTGAGTTCTCTGTGTCTAGTGTTTTGCCCGAAGCAGCAGTGTTGCTATCTTTTAAAGTAAACTCTAAAGACGGTAGAGTATCTCCTACTACGAACTTTATTGTGTCTGAATATGCCATAATTAATTTTACCTCTCTAATGCTCTAGTGTCGAGTTGACTGTAAATAGGAGTATAATCAAAAAATTCTGCTTCTCCTTGTAATAAATCATACGCCCTTTCTGCTCCTGGGCCTAATATAGGTATTAAAGGTCCTTTACCATATTGTTTCTCTTCCATAATAAGTGGCAAGGCTAGAGCAGGTGCTCCCATCATACCGCTCCTGTCCATTACCTCAAACCAATATCTACCTGTAGACATGTTTCTAGAAGCTCTATAGTTTACGCCTGGGTCATTTGGGCTTACTCCAGGTAATGCATAGGATAAACCTATTTTAAATCTTTCTCTTATATCCCAACCAAGCATAGTTAAAGGCATTATTAAAGCGGCCCCAAAGAATAGAGGGTATATAGCTGGCACTATATTGCCTGTTTCTTTGTACCTTTGTTTACCCTCTCTAAACATTCCGCCCATAATGTTTTTGCCATATGCGTAATAGAAAGATTTTAACTGCCAAACTATTGCATAATGTGGATCAGAAGCCCAAATAGGTCTTTCTGCTGCATTCGGCCTAACAATAGATTCATCTACAAACCTACCTAAAGCACTAGCCACTTGTGGATGTTGGTCTACATCACTACCATTATCTTTCCAAGCTTTTATTTGTTTGCTTGTTACTCCTAAATCTTTTAAATATCTTTCTGATAAAAGTACATCTGCATCACCTTCGTACCCGTTTTCTACTATCTCCATGTGTTTTAGTAAGAAATCTCTAGCCATACCAGCAGCAAACTTTCTAGTAAATACTGTCCATCTTTCTAGTTGCGTAAACCTAAACCAACCGTTAGTAGCTTTTTTAGCCCATAAAGCTGCCCCATCTAATTCACCTGCATACAAAATAGTTTGAGCCATAGCCTCTCTTCCGTTCGCTCCTATATCTCTAGCAAACTTTTCTGCTTCTTTTTTAGTCATAGCAGCTGTTAGATTTTTAGCAATAGTTTTTAAATCAAACTCTCTACTTCTTATAACAGGGCCTGCTCCGTCTGGCACTGAAGCAAACACCGCCATGCCTAAAAGAGTTATAACATTTGTAAACAGAACTCCATCATTTATGTGTCTCCAAGCACTATGACGTATAGGGTCTATTCTACCTAGCATAGCGTTAACTGCAGCTTTTGCATGCCCTTGTTCGTTTTTAGGAAGCTTGTCTATAAGATTTTTAATTCTTCTACTGCCCCCTCTTTTCTGTAGTTCTGTTTGTCTTGCTATCTGTCGTATGTATTCTATGATTGCTACTTCTCCTGGAGCAGCTATTCCTTCTTTTACTAAAGTTGGAGTATCTAAATTTGCAAACAAAACTGATCTTTTTTCAGGCATGCCTAAACCAAGTCCGCTATCTTCATCTTTTCTACTAGCGGTATCTAAACTAGATTCATTGTTTTTTATTAGTTCTTCTACTGATGCTACTACATCTTTAGGGTCCATTTGTGGATTTGCGTCGATTAACAACTCAATTAGTTTTGCTTTTATTTTAGGGTCAGAAGCTATGTCTGCTATAAGAATAATACGTGGGAAAAAGTTAGGTCTTCTTTGTAGTTTTTCTTTTTTAAATTTACCAGTTTCTGGGTCTAATGTAATAATGTCATACTGACCTAAGTTTAATTTATCAAACAAATCAAAAAGAAATTGTCGTGCAGCTTGAGCTTTTGGTGATAAAGCTTCGGTAGGTTTACTCTCATCTTGAGCTTCTCTAAAAGCATCTATTTCTTCTTGCGTAAAAGAAGAGTCAGTTACACCAGTAAACGCTTGTTTTATAGCATCAAACCCTTCTGCTTTTTCTTCATCCTTGCCTAACCTTTTAACTAAATCATTAACAAGCTCATTTTGTAATCTGTTAGACTCATTGATAAAACCAGGGTCACCTTGTTCTCCGCTAACTTTATGAAACATCATACCTATTTCTTTTCCAATACCTTTGTCTTTGCCTAAAGTATCTAAGAACCCACGCGCAGTATAAAAAACTCTTGCAAACCAAGAAGGCAGTTCGCCTCTTTTTATAATTTTTTCTGCGTCTTTATTAACTCTTCGTAAGAACTTTATACCTACTTTGTTACCAAATAAACCATCTACTAACTCCTCTGCATGTGCTTTTTCTGTAAAGCTCATAGTTCTTTCTGCATGTTGTATGTTTTTTTCTGCAAGACCTTTTACTAGCTCCGCTATGGTTTCATCGTAAGTAAACCTACCCTGGAAGAAAGTTGCCATTTCATTTTTTGCCGCTTGGCTTATATCGCCAAATACGTTAGCAGCGACATCACCCCTAGCATTGTAAAAAGCATATAGTCCTTTTGACATGTTGTTGATAAAAGTATCAGCTGCGTTTTCTGCTTTTAGTGCAACTCCCTTCTCTAAATCAAACATAGCTCTTGAAATTTTATCTACCATCCATTCTTCAAACCCATTTTCTTCAAAATACTGATGGCCTAATCGATCCTCTTCCTCAAGTGCTTTTTTAGCTTTTTCAAACTGCGTGTTAAAAACCCTTCTTAATAAAGGGTTTTTTAAGATTGTAGACATCTGTTCTTTATAAAAACTGTGAGCTATTTCATGTCCTAAAACTAAATGCCCAAAACCAAAATCAAAATCAGTTAAAGTTTCTGGCGTATTTAAAACTATTATGTCAAACGCCTTAAAGACACCTTGCATATAACCTGCACTAAATATCCCTTCTCGGTTAAAAGCTAGGTCTTTTGTTTCATTTAATTGAGTGTTTACCTTTTCTATAACTTCCTCATAGGTTAAATTGTTTTCTTCAGCATAGCGTTCTATCGCTTTTTTATAACGAGGGTCACTCTCTATCGTTGGACGTAAATCTATTGTTTCTTGTTTAGTAAACAGTAAGATAGGTTTTTTTAGACCTAATACTCTTTTAGCTATTTTTCCTACTTCTTTGTAATAAGCTTTTACTTGTTTAGGGGCTAGTTGTTCTAACTGTTTGCTAAAAGTTACTACGTTTTCTGTCTTAAGGGGTTCTTCTTCTACGGTCTTTGTTTCTTGTCTTTGTGTTAACTTCTTCTTAGTAAAAGGATAAGTTCTGTAATGTTCATATTCTGCATCCCAAAACTTTTTAGTACCTTGTTCCGTTGTATCACTTTGGAAATCCCCTTGCATTTCTCCCTCTTTTAACACTTGAACAGTTCTTAAGATACCGTCTTCACCTCTTATTTGTTTTTCTTCAGTTGCCCCAGTTGTATCTTCTATGTCTGTTCTAGGATCAAAAGAAGGGTCAGTGCCTTGACTTCTTTTCTTTTGCTCTAAATCTCTTTGTAATTCATTTCTTTGTATATATTGATTAAGGGGGCCATTTCTTTTTGCCCCAACTTTAGGACCATACAGTTCATTTATTAAAGACATAAACTCATTATATTGTTCAGATGTAAACTTACCGTTTTCATCACGTAACGCTTGTAAGTCTTTTATTTGTTGTTCTAGATTATTTATCGTTTCTGTTTTTTGTTCTATTTTTTCTTCTACCGCTGCTATTTCTTCGTTTGTTGCTATCTCACTAATTCCTAAACTTTCTTCTGCCCCAGCAGCAGCCATGTCTGCAAACGACATTTCTCTTGCACCTTTTTCTTCTGAATAAATAATAAAGTCAGGGTCTCTAAGACTTTGGTCTGTAATTTCTTGTCCTTTAAAAAACAATTTGTAATCAGGGTCTTCTTCTATAGTACCGTACAAACTGATAAAACTATCAGTTATGCTTTGCATGTATTGCTGGTTAGGCAAAACACCCGCTCTGTTTAAAACGTTTCTATAGTCCATAACAGCACGTAGTATGTTAATAGGTTGTGGAAGATTGTAATTACCATCTTTATCTCTAAAAGAAATTGTGAAGTCACCTTTGGTGAATACTGGGTTTCCTTTTTCATCAACACCTGATTGCCTACTAGATTTTGCTTTAGCATTTCTTATAATCTGATCAAGCTCTGGTTTAGCTTGTTGCATAGATTCTAACTTTTCTAATCTTTTGTTGTATTTGTTTATAACATAACCTGATACTTCTTCATCTTGGTTAGTTTTTGGGTTCTTTACAGTGATTGTTCCTGGTTCTATCCTATACAAAGTTTGAGTATTTGCTTTTTGGTCAAACTCTCTTGCTGTATCTGTTAGTTCAATAAACCTACTTAATAAATTCTTAGAATAATTTTCAGCTTTTATGTTTTCATCAAACTCTGAACGAAATGCAGGATCAGTAGCTAATCTTGCATTGTTTATTTGTTCATCGCTAGGCATTTGGTCTTCCCTAAAAGCTGGGTTAGGTCTTGTCCAAGGTCTTTCGTTTCTGTTAAGAATAGAAGGTTCAGGGTTTCCATCTTTATCTAATACTGGTTGAGGGGCTATCTCTACCCCATCTTCATCTACATCTTGTATTTGTGCATATCTACCTGTTTCATCCCTCAAACCAGTCATACCTTCAAAGTCTGCTCCAGTTCGTCCTGTTATTTCAGCTGCTTGTTCTTCCGTTAGCATGCCCATTGTTTTCACAGTACCTACGTCTGATAGATCAACTTCAGGATCAGTTACTAAAGATAGCCTTTCATCTAAATGTGCTTGTGCTTCTACGATTTCATAAGTGTATTTACCTTCGTCAGGGAAAAGTCTTTTAGCTAACTCAAGGTGTATATTACCGTCTACGTCTGGCTCTCCTGTTTGATGGTAGTGAACTAATGCTCCTGTTTTTTTATTTCTAACTTGTACTACCCATTCATCTGAATTGTTTCTGCTTCTTGGATATTTTAAAATTCTAGCAAGTTGGCTATCTAATAAGGCTGCACTAGGCATGTTGTTTTCCATAACCTGTTGAAATCCTTGTACGATGTCCGGGTCTGTAGAAAACAATACTCCACCTAATTGAGTTTCTTCATTTGTCTCCCCAGTCATATCGTACCGAGCCAAACCTTTAAATAAATCTGGGTTTTTTGCTTCTAATTCTTTTAAGACATCTAGACTATTTATATCTACCCATACTGAGTTCTTATCATTACCTGATTCAAGCATGGCTTCCAGTTGGCCTCGAAGCCATTTTTCAGGCTCTAATACAACGCCCGTACCCAACGGCCCATATTTACCATAGATTTGAGAAGCAAGTGCGCTGTTTTGTTGGTACTCCGTTAACAAATTTTGAGCTCCTGAAACTGCTCCTACAGATATAGCACCCCCCATACCAAACACACCCCCTGCTGAAAACCCTGCTAATGCTGCTATCTGTCTATCTAAATTAGCTTGTTGTAGGGTATAAGTTTTGTCTAATTGAGCATCTACATTTTCAGGAGTAGCCTCATACGATCCCAAACCAAAAGCGTCAAATTTTCCAAAATTAGGATTACGTGGGTCTGTAGTTCCAAGTTTTTGTTCTACTTCTAGTTGTGTTTGTGCAATTTCTGTAATAGGCTCACCAACTACACTAATACCCAGCGCTTGTCCTGCAGGTTTTAAAGCTTGTCCTATAGGCACACGTCCTTGTCCAGCAGGTGTTAATTTAGATTTAAACCTACCTGTAGTAGCCAGTCTGAATGATTTTAATAACCTAGGCAAAACAAGTGTTTCAGTAGCGCCCCCTATTACAGCCCCAACAGCACCTTGTCCTATAGACAGCCCTGCACTAACAGGATCATACATATTTTGATCAGCAAAGTTTCTAAAACCTGTTCCTGTTTGTCTTGGGAACTCTGCTGCGGTTATCCCACCGAATGCCCCTAACGTTTGTCTTCTTCTTAAAGCTCTTTTTCTATACTGTTTGTAGACTTCTTCTAAAATTTCTTTTTGGCCTTCTTTTAAAGCTTTCCCGGTAGCAGCTCTTTCCATGGCCTCTGC
>CEPW01046627.1_pt1 | contig 14662 bp, 10 predicted proteins | sample 356211 | NCBI WGS metagenome assembly CEPW01 (sample SAMEA2620021, study PRJEB7988) | marine metagenome | biome: marine biome (ENVO:00000447); feature: deep chlorophyll maximum layer (ENVO:xxxxxxxx); material: "saline water (ENVO:00002010), including plankton (ENVO:xxxxxxxx)" | depth 25 m
ATCGAGCATGTCGTGCATCCAACCCATGTTCCATTTGAGGTTGAAGCCAAGCCCCCCAATGTTGGTGGGTTGCGTCACCATCGGCCAGGTTGTTGATTCCTCTGCAATGGAAAGGGCGCCGGGAAAGTGCTGGAATAAAACGTGGTTGGCTTGCTGGAGAAAATGAACGGCTTCTGTATTTTCTCGGCCACCCTGTTCATTCGCTAACCATTCACCATCGGGACGTAAATAGTCGCGATAGAGCATGGATGCGACCGCATCAACACGAATTCCATCAATGTGGAATTGTTCGAACCAGAACACAAGATTGGCAACGAGGAAATTGCGAACCTCATTGCGGCTGTAGTTGAAAATTAAGGTTCCCCATTCTTTGTGCTCGCCGATCCGGGGATCACCGTGCTCGTAGAGGTGGGTGCCATCGAAAAACGCCAAGCCGTGGCTGTCTTTCGGGAAGTGTCCTGGAACCCAGTCGATGATGATTCCGATGCCTTCGGCATGGCAGCGGTCCACAAAAGCCCTGAATTCATCAGGGGTGCCGTAGCGGCTGGTTGGTGCATACCAACCGGTGACTTGATATCCCCAGGATCCATCAAAGGGATGTTCAGTGATGGGCATCACCTCGATGTGGGTGAAGCCTCTTTCCTTGACGTAGGGGATGAGGCGATCAGCAAGCTCGGCATAGGTGAGCAGCCGGGCACCGGGTTTCATATCTGCGGCAGGGACGGCTGCTCGCGGTGTGCCATCGGCTTGGATCCATGGCTGATCAACGGAGCCATGCATCCAGCTGCCCAAATGCATCTCGTAGACCGAGATCGGTTGATCGAGAGGGTTGCTGCTGTCCCGTGCCTGCATCCAGCTGGCATCCGTCCAGTTGAACCCGTCCAAGGTGGACACGATCGAGCTGTTGTCTGGGCGGACTTCGTGTTGAAAGCCGTAGGGATCAGCCTTTTGGTAACAGTGCCCTTCCTGGGTTCGGATTTCGTACTTGTAAAGCGATCCAATCGCCATGCCGGGAATGAACAGTTCCCAAATGCCACCCATCCGCATCTGCATGGGGTGGTGGCGTCCGTCCCATGAATTGAGATCGCCGATGAGGCCAACGCTGCTGGCGTGCGGAGCCCAGAGGCAGAACATCACCCCAGCCACACCATCGCGCTCACAGCTGTGGGCCCCCATCCGTTGCCAGATGTGGTGATGGTTGCCTTCGGCAAAGAGATGGCGATCCATCTCGCCCATCCATTCACCGCGGAACGCCCAGGGGTCGTGTTGTTCGTGGGTGATGCCGCCGCGGTGAACGCGGATTCTGTAGTCGCTGCCTGGCTGCTGATCGACAGATGCCTCGAACACCCAGTCGTGGTGGGGGCGGGTCATCTCGATCTCGCGGCCCTCGAGCAGCAGGGTCACGGAATCGGCTTCGGGCATCCAGACGCGAACCACCGGACCGTCGTCCGTGGGCTGTGGTCCCAGAACGGAAAACGGATGGTCGTGCCGGCACTCAGCAAGTCGATGAGCGTCCTGAACCATCCAGTCGAGGACTGCGGTGACGCTCATGAAATCTCTGGTTAGTGGGCGAGAGCTTAAGCGGAATTTTTAAGCCCTGATCGCTGTGTGGTCAGACGAAGTCGCGGGAAATGTCGACGTTGATAATTCGACCGCTCTCGTCGAAGATCACAAACAGATTTGTGGTGATTTCAGCGAATGCAACGCTGACCAGCACCAGTTGCTGTTCGCCGCCCTCACCAGCGACCACCGCATCTTTGATCGCGCGAAACCCACCAGAGGTTTTGGCCAATTTGGTCCATTTCCTTTCGAGATCACCCGGCTTGAGCTCCTCCTGGAATTGCAGGGAAAACTTGGAGCGTGCAGCCAGCCAGCGGCCTTGCGCCAAATCTTCGGCAAACTCAAGTGCTGTGGTCTGGATCGGAATGATGCGATCACTCCATTTCCAAGCAAGCAGCTCTCCATCGTTGTCGAGCACGATCAGCAGGTGCTCCTCACCCTGATCCGTGGTGATCACGGCGTCCACTGTTGTGGTGGCATAGCCAGCCGTTGTGCCTGTTACTCGGCCCCCCTTAAACCGTTGGGCGTTGAGGCGGTCTTGAATGTCGGCGATTGTGGTGTTGGATCGCACGTCGCCAGCGAGTTGGCCATAGACCACCGCTGCTTCGCGCGTCTCGAGGGCTTTCAGGAGGCGTTCAGCAGTGGCGATCGCGTCAGCTGCTGAGAGATCGGTGCGGGTCAACTGTTGAGCCGAGACGGCACTCTGCAGTCCGTCGAGGACGCCCAGCGGAGCTGCGAGAGAAAGAACCAGCAGAGCGGCGGACAGCTTCACGGCAGTCGAATCGTGTCGTTATCCAGTCTGCCGGAGCTGACAGGGATCAGGGTGAGTTCGGAGTCACCTAGCTCCAGTGTCATGGTCACCACACGATGGTCAGGAGTCGGTGCACCACTTGGAATGGAAGGGGATCCGGAGTTGACGCCGATCGCAGGCCACGCGGCCGCGGCGATCGATAATCTCAACCGATCACCGGGGTTGAGTGTGACGCAGACCGTCTGCAACGCAACGGTTCTTTGAGACTTTTGCAAACTCTCTTCCCCCAGCACTCTCCGTATTCCTGTGGAGAGTTGCTCAGCCGTTGTGGCTTCGGAGGGAAGACGCGATAGGGCAACGCAGAGATCGAAGCCGGGCTGGTCGGCGTAGGCCTCAAGAGTGAGACGAGGTTGGCCGGTGAGGTGTTGTTTTGCTGTGAGTGGCGCGCTCGTGAAGGTCAGCACATCCGTGCGGGCATCGATGTGTTGCCGATCGATCGGACCCGGCTGAACCCCGAGATGTCCACCAAGGCCAGGAACAGGTCTCCAGGGGTCGTGCACCAGCGTGACTGTTCCGAGTCCAGTCCCACCTTGTTCAAGACGACCAATCCTGTCGTCCATGTTTGCGAGGCGGTTGCCTTGCAAGGCCCAGGGTTTGGGTTGAACCGCTGCTGGTGTGGGTTCGAGCGTTTGCCAAGCGGCCTCGGTGAGATTCCACATCAACGACTGCACCCGATGGTTTGGCGTCGATGCCCCTTGAAGGTGTTGTTGAAAAAACCTCAGCATGAGCCCTTGCGCTTCCGGCCACCACTGCAAATGGGTGGCTGGCCCAACATGGAGTTCAGGGTGACCACCGACGGCTCGAGCCCGTCGCCAAAGGTCGAGAATTCCATTGAGATGCGGATCCCAGCATCCTCCGAGCAACAGCATGGGCTGTCGTAACCAGTCGTCGTTGACCGGGTGCACAGTCCACTCCTCAACATGATCAGGATTGGCTTCCAACCAACGCATTGCCATCCCGTTCGGGGCGTGGCGCCGCAGCAATTCGGGGCCTCGTCGCAGATAACTGTTGTCTTCAAGACACGCCCTCAGATCAAGCCAGGCCTGGTGGTCGTGCCGATGTTGCGCCTCGAGAGCCGCAAGCTGCACTCCCCAGCCCAGGCCTAAATGCCACCAATGGGCTCCACCCTCGCAACTCCAGTGGCCACATTCGTCGAGGCCAGCCATTGCTGGTGCCAGGCAATCGGGAGGAGTGGCGCCCTCCGTTGCCAGCAGCTGGGTCAGACCTTGATAAGAAAAGCCATAGCAGCCGAGCTTTCCATTGCATTCCGGTAGGGATCGAACCCAACGATGGGTGGTCGTGCCGTCCGCAGCTTCTTGGTGAAATCCCTGAAACTCCCCCGAAGACGCCCCCATGCCGCGAACGTCCTGGACAACCACGAGGAATCCATGCTCTGCCCACCAACTGGGGTGGGCGTAGGTCACGGTTGATGCGATAGCCCTTCCATAGGGCTGGCGCATCAGCAGAGCTGGCCAAGGGCCACCTTTTTGTGGATGCCAAAGCCGAGACACCAAAGCAGTGCCGTCATCCAATTGCAGAACAGCATCTCGAGTCTCGATGGGCTGCTCGGCAGACTCGAAGTCAGTGGACATCCGGACAGTGCATGCCGACCACGTAGGTGATCAGGATCTCGGCATCATTCGTCGATAACTGACGATCCTTGGCAACTTGCCGTGTGGTCTTCCGGGAATAGGGATCGAAGCCTTTGTTGTTGGCTTTTGTCGTTTCGAACTCACGGCACATGGCCATGGCCTGAGCAGGATCGCGCTTGATAGCGTCCAACACCTGTGACTGAGCGAGAGCTGAACAGGACCACAAACCTCCGACGGTGAAGAGAAGCCCTAATGCAGGTCTCATCCGTCGGATCACTACTGGTTGATGTCTACCAATCCTGATTGGATTGAGGTGTCCTGGCGGGGTCAGTTCATGGTCCGCCTAGCCGTTTGAATCCAGGTCTGAGCAAGCTGGAGGTCCACCACAGCCCTGCGTCCGCTCCCGAGCGAACGCTCCAGCCGACCGGTCTGTTGCACAAGGCGTTCCGGTGTGGAACTTGCCAGTGCCGTGACGGTGGCAATCCCTGAATGCATCAGTAGAGCTGCATCCTGTGGTGCCAAATCCAGTTCACACACCAAGGTGGCGATCCCTCGCAGTCGTTTGAAATTGCGCGCGGAGGATCGACCCTCACGCACCATCCGACTGATATCGCTGTCATCCAGACGCATCACCTCTCCCCAGGAGTGGATGCCGTTGTTCATCAGTTGTTTGTGCTCGTCCCTAAACGACTGAGGAAGGTCCTGAAGGGGTTGGTCATTCCTCATTGAAGGGAACTCGGAAATCACGGACGAGCTCTCCGCGGACGAGTGGTCGGCTCAGCCCATCAACGCTGTTGTCGAAGCTTCGTAATCGCACAGTCACTGTGCTGCTGCTGCGGCCTGAAGCTCGGAGGTTCCCTGCCAGTTGCTGCAAGGTTGGTTGAATTGTTTCATCCCCTGCACTGCTGGGGAGATGAGCCACCAACAGATCAGAACCGTTGTCGAACACCACCGGAGCCCTGGTCGCGCCTTCGATCACAACCGGCGGTGTGTAGCTCACGGCAAAAGCCCAGCAGCTCACCGAGAGAAGCAGGGTGAAGCTACTGACGCCAACCAGGCGAAAGCGCACACCCCATTTGGCGATAAACGCAATTGCCGTGAGCCCAAGAAGAGCCAAGCCGCTCCAAGCCAGCCATGGGGCTGCGTTAAGCAACAGCTGATCAAGTGCCATTGAGCCTGGTTTTCGGCAAACAGTCTCCTTATATTGCGCGAGCTCTGGGACTGGCGTCGCGGTTGATGAAGCAAGCGCGTCGGAGATCCCAGCAAGGGGGGCTTGTTGTTGCTGCCTTGGGTGCCGTCGCCGCTGTTGTGGCTGGTGCCTGGGCTGTGGATCGTGGCGCCGCCGCTGTGGTGGAGCATGCGACACCAAGACTTGAGCAATCTCTCGGCCGCCCGCTTGGCCATCCGCTGCGCTTGGGGCGCTACCGGGGACTCAGGTCTTGGGGGCTTTCGCTTGGACCAACAACCGTTCGTCCTGCAGACGGTGATGACTCGAGCTTGTCGGCGCAGGCAGTCACGGTCCGTCTGGCTCCGCTTGCCAGCCTGAGGGAGTGGAAACCCGTCATTGCCATCGATGTCGATCGATTGCGTCTCGATCTTCATCGCAACGATCAAGGGCGTTTTTGGTCATTCGGCTCCACTGATGACGGTGCCAAACCACCAAATCTGGGTGTTCGCTTCCGCCTCAGACAGCCGGCCGATGTGCTGTTTTCTGACACAGGCGACCAGCTTCAATTGGAGGCGCGCGGAATCGTTCGCTTGCGTGAACGATCGTTCACGACACGAGCACGGGTGTCTTTGGCCAACGGCGGGGGCGCGCTGAATCTCGATGGCGCCGGTCGCTGGGATCGTCCCCAGTTGTCGCTCCGAACACGCGTTGATGATCTGAATCTGAGTCGCCTCGCTGTCATCGCCCCCCTCAAAGAGGATCTGCGTCTGGCAGGACAGCTCAAGGGTGATCTTCGTCTGCAGTGGACGGCGAATCATTTGGGATGTCGTGGGTCGTTAAGGCTCAATGATTTGTCTGTTCAGACCGCCTCGATGGTGGATGCGGTTGAGTCCGACCGCTTCGCACTGAGCTGTCACGACGACACCCTCACCGTTAGACCGACACAGGTCAGAGCCGGCTCTTATCGGGCTGATGTCGGTGGCAGCGTGACCTTGGATCAATCGTTTGATTTAACGGCGTCGTTGCGTCGTACCGGGGATTCGGAGGGGCTGAAGTTGACGCTCACCGGCCCCTGGAGCCAACCGCTTTGGAGCTTTAACGGTCGCCTTGACCAGCTCGTCGATGGGCCATGGATGGATCCCGTGGTTTTGCGTGGCCGCGTTCGAACCCCGTGGCGGGTGAACGAACAGCCTCAAGTGCAGCTTGAGATGTTCAAGGTGTCGTCAGGAGCCTCTCAACTGGACCTCCAGGGGCAGGTGTTTCCGCGACTCAAGCTGCAGAGTCGTTCCCTGGTGCTGGCGCCGCAGTTTTGGGCAGACAATCCAACCTTTCAGAGCACATTGGGTACGGAGAGTGTTGTCTCCGGTGCCCTGCAGGTTGATGGTTCACTCGACTCCCCTGAACTTGCGCTCAATCTCCGTCAGCAGGTCAATCCCTTGCTGCGTCAATGGGATCTCCAGGCCCGGTGGTCCAAAGCCGATGCTCTGCTGCGATTGACCCGCTTTGACAGCCCTTCCCTTCAGGTTGGGGCTCAGTTGCCCTTGGCAATTGCCGAGGGTGGACTCCAGTCAGGGGAGCTGAAGGCGCAGCTCGCCCTCTCGAACTTCTCCCTCGATCGTTTGTCCGCTCTGGCGGGATTGGACTTGGGCGGAGTTGTGTCATTGAAAGGTCAGATCAATGGTCCGCTCGCCGATCTAAGCCCTGATCTCGGCATCGATCTGATCAACCCCAGAGTTTCAGCTCTACGCCTGTCAGAGCGTTGGAGAGGGCGGCTTCAGGGATCGCTCGCTCATACCCTTGCTCTACAGATGGCCTCCCAGGCACCAAGTGTGGATGGGCAGCTCAGGGCAACCGTGCGTGGAGATGGAGGACTCAGTTCTCTTGAGCTGAAACGCCAGGACGGCGACTTTGCCTTGCAGGGGAAGGACGGTGTCTTCCGTTGGCGCGCGACACAGCTCGCACTTCTTGGCTTACAGCTGCAGGTTCCAGGCAGCGACCGCTTTGACCCTCTGGTCGGCTCCCTCACGGGGAGTGGATCGCTTGCGTTGGCACCTTGGAGCATGAAGGGGGACCTCACCGCTGAGGCTGTGGGCTATCGGGGTGTGCGCGTTGCCCAGGTGACGCTCGATGGAGTGATGACAAACAATCGCTTCCAGGTCAACGGAACCTTGCAGCCCCAGCGAGATGAAGAGGGGAAGGTGGATCTCGAATTACAGGGTCAACCGGCCGGTTGGCTGCGTGGTGGTCTCAACGCGCGTGGGTTGGACGTGCCCTGGTTGGCGGCGACATTGCGCCAGCTGCGCCAACAAGATCCCCTTTCCGATGCGCCCCCTGGTCGCGCTTCCGATCTGGGTCGTTTGGTCATCGACACCTTCGGTGGTGGTCTCGATGGACAACTGTTGGCTCTCGAGCGGTCTCGTCAGGCCCTTGCCGACTACGCCGACGCCAACCCCGAGCAGGACTTTTCCCTGGATGATCTGGATGGCCGTCTGGATGCGGATCTCATCATCGAGGGCTCTTCCGTGGAGCAACTCAACCTCGAGTTGAAGGCCAAGGGGCATCTTTGGCTCACCACGGACAACAGTGCTCGAGCGCTGCAACTCGAGCCTTTTGTCGCCACTGTTCAAGGGCCGCTGCGCCAAGGCAAGGGCAGTTTCAGCCTTGAACATTTACCGGTTGGCCTGCTGGCGTTGGTTCTTCCAGTGCCTGCCTCGCTGCGTGGTGCCGGTGGCTTACGCGGCAACTATCAGTTCAGTGATCAGGGTCCGTTCATTGAGGCGCAGCTGGTCCTGGAGGAGGTCGCGCTTGGGGAGTCAGGCCTGGTTCTAGAGAGAGACGCGCTGCGGCTGGACGCAACGGGCATCGAGCTTGATCTGGCCTTGAAGAGCAGTGGTGCATCCCATCCGATCACAGTCGCTGGAACCATTCCTAAGCAGGCAGATGAAGGCCTCGATCTCACGATTGAGGCCCATCAAGATGCCCTGAGCTTCTTAACTGCGTTGGCTGGACCAGGGGTGGAGGTTAGTCGTGGAACGACCGATCTCAAGCTGTCCTTGCGTGGTTCGCGCCTAGACCCTCAGGCCGAGGGTTTTTTGGTGATTGAAAACGGCAAAGCGACGGTTCAGGGACAGGAGTTTCGTCGGATTAATGCATCGCTGCTGTTTGATTTCAATCGCCTTGTTGTCAATCAGGGGTCGGCTGAACTAACCGCTGGTGGCGCGATCAAGCTCAGTGGCGCTCTGGCTTTGTTGCGCCCTGCTGAGCAAGATGAGCCCCTCACCATCACCCTGACCAAAGGGCAGATTCGACAACCCAAAGCAGACTTTCTCGCTGATGGCAGCCTTCAGATTCGCGGGGCCATCACGCAACCGGAACTCACCGGAGAGCTCACAATCAACCAGGGAACGATTCGTCCCCGTGAAGGGCTGCTCTCCCGTGCCGGACAGGGTGGATTGAAGGCATTGATCCCCACAACCGGTCTGGATTCCGGAGTGCAGGAGGCCATCACCACCGTCTCCCAACCGGTGGGTCTCTCTGCGCTGATCGAAGAGCAATGGGATTTCAAGGAGCCGCTCATCCTGATCGGACCGGGCGCACCGACGCAGGCTTCTGACCAGCTCCAGGCTTTGATCCCCAATCTTCCTTCGGTTCGTTTTCGCAACTTCCGACTGCGTCTCGGTCCGGATTTGAGGGTGGAGATGCCTCCGATGATCAGCTTCCGGGGCAGTGGTCAACTTCTCCTGAATGGCCCGCTGAACCCTGGCCTGCAAGCACGGGGTCTGGTCCGGCTGACCAATGGTCGGGTGAGTTTGTTCTCCACCACATTTCGACTGGACAACAGCGCGGCCAACGTCGCGCTGTTTACTCCCTCCTTGGGATTGGTTCCTTATGTGGACTTTGCAATGCAAACCCGTGTCTCTGACACGGTCCAGCAAGGGGGCGACAGCAGCACCACCACGGCCAATGTGTTTGAAACCAATGGCAGTGGAGCCCTGGGAGCAGGGGGGCAGCTTCGCTTGGTCAAAGTCAGTGTTCAGGCCTCTGGTCCCGCGAACCGGTTGATGGGCAGCCTGGATTTGCGCAGCACTCCACCGATGCCTGAACCGCAGCTTTTGTCGTTGATCGGTGGTAACTCCTTGACCGGCCTGGCCGGTGGCGGAGGTGCAGCCTTGGCCACTGTGGTGGGACAGTCGTTGCTCTCTCCGGTGTTGGGCAGCCTGACGGATGTGATGGGCGAGCGCCTTCAAATCGCCCTGTATCCGACCTATGTGAACCCTGAGGTCAAGTCCGAATCGGAACGCACTTCAGGTCGTGTCCCTCCAACCTTCACCCTGGTCACGGAGATCGGCATCGACGTCAACGACCGCTTTGACTTTTCGGTGCTTTCGGCACCCAACAACAGCGATGTGCCTCCTCAGGCATCGGTGAGTTATCAGGTGACACCTAACACCACGATGACGGGCTCCGTCGACACCAACGGCACCTGGCAGAGCCAGCTCCAATTGTTCTTCCGTTTCTGAGGATGGCCTCCACTTCACACCAGGTCATCGGCGTTGACCTTGGGGGTACGGCGATCAAATTGGCGCGCTTTGATGCCAGTGGTGTGTTGCTGGCTGAGCTGGAGCAAGCCACGCCTCAACCGGCCACACCTGGAGCCGTGACCATGGCCATTGTGGAGGCGATTGAACAGCTTGACCCCGACCATCAAGCGTTATGGGTCGGTCTTGGTCTTCCTGGTCCGATGGATGCTGCGGCTCGGGTAGCTCGGGTGTGTATCAACCTTCCAGGATGGGAGGACGTGCCCCTCGCCGATTGGTTGGAAGCTCGACTGGATCGCCGCGTTACTCTCGCGAATGACGGGAATTGTGCAGTTGTTGGTGAAGCCTGGAAGGGGGCTGCTCGAGGCTTTCAGGATGTGGTTCTGCTCACCCTTGGAACCGGGGTTGGTGGCGGAGTATTGCTGTCTGGGCAGCTCTTCACTGGTTACAACGGCGCGGCGGCCGAGCCTGGACTGATTGGGATCACCCCAGAGGGACCGTCCTGCAACAGCGGCAACAGTGGCTCGTTGGAGCAATTCGCCAGCATTGCTGCCCTGCGGCGTTTGTGTGATGTCGATCCCCGCGACCTCGGTCGTCGAGCCGATCAAGCGGATCCCGAAGCCCTCGAGATTTGGCGGCGTTATGGCACCACCCTCGGGGTTGGCGTGAGTTCTCTGGTGTACGTCTTTACCCCGCAGTTGGTGCTGCTCGGGGGTGGCTTAGCCGGGGCGGCCGATCACTTCCTCCCGGCTGTGGAGGCGGAGGTCAATCGCCGTGTTCAGGCGGTCTCCCGAGAGAACCTCAGGATCCAGGCCTGTTCCCTTGGCAATGGTGCAGGGCGGCTGGGGGCCGCTTGTCTTGCTCTGCAGAGGCTGGGCGGGATGATGGATCGTCACTGAGTTGTTCCGTCCGCATGACCAGCGTCCCCGAGCCGTCGCCGGAGCTGCTCCATCGAGCCGGTGCTGTGCGTTTGGCGGCTGTGGACCTCGGTCAGACCAGTGATGATCAGCGAGCCCAGGCATTGCATGCGATGGCCGACGCATTGGAGCGTCACGCCGATGCCATCGTTGCTGCCAATCAAGAGGATTTGTCCCGTTCCGCCGATGCCGGTTTGGCCTCGGCCTTGATGGCACGCCTGAAATTGGATGCTTCCAAGTTGGCTGGCGCCATTGATGGTGTGCGCAAGGTGGCGGATCTTGCCGATCCCCTTGGCCAGCGCCAACTCCATCGTGAATTGGATCAAGGGCTTGTGTTGGAACGCATCAGCGTTCCCGTGGGTGTGGTTGGCGTGATCTTTGAAGCACGACCGGATGCCGTCATGCAGATCGCATCGCTCGCCATCCGATCGGGCAATGGCGCGATCCTCAAAGGGGGCAGCGAGGCGCGTTGCACCAATGAAGCGGTGATGACGGCGCTGCGGGATGGACTCGCCAAAAGTGATGTCTCACCTGAGGCCTTAACCCTGCTGACGACCCGTCAGGAGAGCCTTGCGTTGCTGCGTCTCGATGGTCTGGTGGATCTGATTATTCCCCGGGGCAGCAACGAACTGGTTCAGTTCATTCAGGACAACACCCGGATCCCCGTCCTGGGCCATGCCGATGGGATCTGCCATTTGTTCGTTGATGCCGCTGCAGACCTTCACAAGGCGGTGAAGATTGCCGTCGATAGCAAAACCCAATACCCAGCGGCCTGTAATGCCATTGAGACTCTCCTGGTCCATCGTTCTGTTGCCAAGGAGTTTCTGGCTCGGGCTTGTCCCGCGTTTCAAGAGGTCGGCGTCAGCCTGCGAGGAGATCAGGCCAGCCTTGCGTTTGGTGTGCCGACTCCCGCCACCGATGAGGACTGGACCACGGAATATCTGGATCTGATCCTCGCGGTTCGGGTGGTTGATTCGATCGATGAAGCGATGGACCACATTCGCCAATACGGGTCTCGTCATACCGAGGTCATCGTCACGGAGGATCAAGCTGCGGCGACGCGTTTTGTTTCGGCCGTGGACAGTGCCGGGGTTTATCACAACTGTTCCAGTCGTTTTGCCGATGGCTTCCGCTATGGCTTTGGCGCTGAGGTCGGCATCAGTACGCAGACTCTGCCTCCGCGAGGCCCCGTGGGACTCGATGGCCTGGTGACCTATCGCTATGTGCTCAGGGGCGATGGACATCTTGCGGCTGATTTCGCTTCCGGTCAGCGCCAGTTCACCCACCGCGACTTACCGCTTTGACGTCCCCCCGCGATCCCTCCGTTGAGCCAGCGGTGATTCATGTCACCAATCTTCGGCTTTGGGCCCATGTTGGTGTGCTGGAGCACGAGCGAAGGGATGGCCAGTGGTTTCGGATTGATCTCCGTCTTTGGTTGGACGTGGCGCAAGCCGCCCGAAGGGATGATCTCGCCGAGAGCCTCGACTACAGCAAGGCGATTCAGGCTTTGCAGACCCTTTCGAGAGAGACGCGCTGTTTGACCATCGAACGCTTCAGTGAACTCATGTTGGATTGCTTGGAAACGCTCTATGGCCCTTATCCGGTCTGGTTGAAGCTGACGAAATGTGCAGCACCAGTGCCCGGTTTTTCTGGTGAGGTGGCGATTGAGCGTTGCCGTCATGGTGCACCCCAATACCCGCTGTCATGACCCGTCCCTTGGTCTTGGTGCATGGTCTCTGGGATTCCCCAAGGCTGTTTCGCCGGTTGGTGCAGGTTCTCGACCAACGTTCTGATCGACCGTTGTTGATTCCACATCTTCCCCACGGTCTGGGTGTGGTGCCGTTGCGTGAGCTCGCTCGTCAGCTTGATCAACACATTCAGGATCGCTTTGGTGCATCCCAAGAGCTGGATGTGCTGGGATTTTCGATGGGAGGAGTGATTGGCCGGATTTGGTTGCAGGAATGGAATGGTGTGGGCCGAGTTCGACGTTTTTTCAGTGTTGGCAGTCCCCAAAATGGAACCCTGACAGCCATGCCCATCCCGCGTGTCGTTCTGGCGGGAGCCGCTGATATGAAAATCGGCAGTGCGCTGTTGCGTGATCTCAACCGTGATTGTTCCGCTCTGCGACACACCAGTTGTCGGAGTTACTTCTGCACTTGGGATCTGCTGGTCTGTCCAGGTTGGAGAGCCGTGCTGCCGGTTGGATCCAGACATCGGATTCCGGTCTGGAACCATCAGCAGCTCATTGCCCATCCACGAGCACTAGCGCAGCTCAAGTGCGATTTAGAAACGAACTGAGTTACGCCGCTACGAGCCCAGAGTGGCGAATTAGGGCTTCCGTGCTGGCCGCTCGACCGCGGAAGGCTTCAAAGACCTCTGCTGGGGACTGACTTCCACCCAGGCTCAAGACGGTGTCCCGGAAGCGGGCCCCCGTGGTTTGGATGTCGTCTTCGCTGTCGAGACCGACTTCCTCAAAGGCTGCGAAGGCATCGGCACTGAGCACCTCGGCCCATTTGTAGGAGTAATACCCCGCCGAGTAACCACCGGCAAAAATATGGCCGAAGGCACAGAGAAAGTGATCTTCAGGAACGGGGGGCATCACCGTTGTTGTTTCGGCGATCTGCAAACGGAGTTCGTTGGGAGTGATGCCGAGATCACGTGTCCAGCTGCTGTGCAACCTCAAATCGGTCAAGGCGAAATGAACCTGTCGCAGGGTTGCCAATCCGGAATTAAAGGTGCGGCTTTGCTGAAGCTTTTTGAATTCCGCTTCCGGCAACGGCTCACCGGTTTGCCAATGCCGCGCCATGCCCATCAAGGTGGCGCGGTCGAGGCACCAGTTCTCCATGAATTGGCTGGGGAGCTCGACGGCATCCCATTCGACGTTGCTGATCCCAGCAGCATCAGGCTCCTCGACTGTGGTGAGCATGTGCTGAAGTCCATGGCCGAATTCGTGGAAGAGAGTTTCGACTTCGTCGAAACTCATCAAACTCGGCGTGTCTCCCACCGGGGGCGTCTGATTGCAAATCAGATAAGCAACAGGTAACACCAAGGTTCCATCGGCCATCCGGCGGCGGCCCAGGCATTCATCCATCCAGGCCCCGCCGCGTTTGCTTGCGGGCCGACTGAAGGGATCCAGGTAAAACGCGGCGATGGGTTGCCCATCGGACCCAAAGACACGAAAAAAGCGGACATCGTCGTGCCAGATCGGCGCCTCACCATCCGCAGCACGAATGTCGACTTTGAAGAGTCGGTTGCAAAGGCCAAACAGTCCGTCAAGAACCTGGGGAAGTGGGAACCAGGGACGCAGGGCTTCCTGGTCGAGGTCGAAGCGTTCCTGACGCAGTTTCTCGGACCAAAACGGGAGATCCCATGGGGCGAGTTGAGCTGCATCCTCAGCCCCATGGCGTCGAGCGCAGGCCTCAAGATCAGCCAACTCACGCAGTCCCGCTGGATAGGCAGCTGTCCTGAGTTCTTCCAACAGTGCTTCCACCGCTGGTACATCCGTGGCCATCTTGCTGGCCAAACTCACATCAGCCCAGTGGGCATAGCCCAGTCGCTGAGCTTGCTCCTGTCGCAACGAGAGGATGTCTTCGATCAGGGAGCGATTATCCAAGTCGCCCGAACTGGCCCGACTCACATGGGCCTTGTAAACGGTCTCCCTCAGCTTGCGGTTGGTCGCGTGGGTGAGAAACGGGAGGTAGCGAGGCATATCAAGGCCAAGCAACCAAGGGCCCGAAGCGGCATTGGCCGCTTCATCACCCGCGTCGCGGGCAGCGGCTGCGAGAGCTTCACGCGCCCGTTCTGGGAGTCCATCAACGTCGCTTGGTTCGGTGAGGCGCAAAGTCCACTGTTGCGTGGCATCCAGCACGTGATTGCCGAATTGAGTGGAGAGCTGAGCCAGGCGCTCAGAAGCCGCGTTGAATGCGTTTTGCTCGTCGCCTTCGAGACCAACACCCCGCTGGTCCATAGACATCAACTCAGACGTCAGGATGCGGGCCTGCGCAGGGCTCAGGGGTTCAGAGGGTTGATCTCTTAGCAGGCATAGAGCCTTGTAAATCACTCGGCTTTGGCCCAGG
>CEPW01056611.1_pt1 | contig 14603 bp, 15 predicted proteins | sample 356211 | NCBI WGS metagenome assembly CEPW01 (sample SAMEA2620021, study PRJEB7988) | marine metagenome | biome: marine biome (ENVO:00000447); feature: deep chlorophyll maximum layer (ENVO:xxxxxxxx); material: "saline water (ENVO:00002010), including plankton (ENVO:xxxxxxxx)" | depth 25 m
TAGTCAGTAAATTCGAGATATAACGCTTTTGCATCTTGTGGTTGTTTAACTTGAATCAGCATTTCAATGCGCTCCTTCCACCATTCGGTGGTCTTGGCTTCGATCTCCTGGCTCGGCATGCGACCAAATGGTTGTGTCATCGAATCAACGCGGTCAGCAGACCTTAAGAAGCGTGATTGATCAGTGCTCAACCTACTTTGCATTCAGTAAGTAGTGATTGAAACGAAACATCAGAGTTTCGAATCAAGTGATACGGAACGACAGCTCGCGTGTTGTCCTTGTTCAACTCGAACCTTTCATCCTTGATCGTCTGGCTGAATTCCAATGGCTATCCATTGGTTGAATGTACGGTTTGATACAGAGGTAAAGACACGTAAACAGATTTTAAGGTTATTGAGCTCATCTTTTAACTTGAAGTTCATCTGAAAAATAACAATGGTCGATTCAATCCAGAATGTACGTATCCCCTCGCACCTTTCTGGTACGTTGCGTTACAAGCAATACAAATGGAACAAGAAATCAGACCTGATGCGTGTTGCAAAGCAAGTGGCTTGTGGCCAAAAAGAGGTGATTTGTTTTTTGAATGAGCCAATCAAGTAACGCGTGATCACCAAAATTTCTCTATTGATTGATGCTCCTTCACTCAATTTCTCCCACAAAAAGACGCCACTAAAAGCGGCGTCTTAATTGGCTAACGAGTCAGCGATGGGTTAAGCGGCAATATTGTCTAGAAGTTCGTGGTTAATGCCGCGGTAGGTCATCTCCTTTTCGTTGTGCCCGAGACGCTCAAGATAATTCATTCGATGGTATTTAAACTCCCGCTGACCCTCCTGGCGACTGGGGGCTTTGTAGCGAACACCCCTGTAGGTCAAGATGGTTGTGGTCATTGGGGCGGCTTTAAAAGTTTAATTTCCAACAGGGAAAGTATAAATGCAAGCCTTTTGTATCCCGAGGAACCAAGTCAAGCCTTGGCTTTGTTCAGTCTGGTATTTGTTGATACCAAAGCTGCACTGAGCGCGCAAACTTAGTTCATGCAAGCCTGGGAGGATCACCAAGTCAGAGGCTTGCGGTTAAGTAGCGCCTGCCATCGCAGACGTCACAGAGACTCGAACCGTCTGCTCAAGCCTGCCTTGATGGCTGTTAGGTCACAATCTTGTCGTTGATTGGAATAACCCAGAGATTCACAATCGAGTTGAATTATTTCAATGTGATCAAACGCATTGAGGATGTCTAGAGTTAAGCATTGAGTGATTTCTGATGAATGCATCGTCATTGCGGCGTTTTGTTCTGACGTTGCTGACCGGTTATCTCGCGATTTTTGGAGTTAGACAGCTTCCCTATGAGTTTGATAATGAGTGGCTTGTTCTGATTCCTGTTTTGCTTTTGGTTTATGTGATCACAACCTGGCTTGATTCTAAACTGTTTGGAGAGAACTCTTCAAGTTCTGATCAGGTTAAGAGGCAAGCCGTGAGCAAGGCTGTCAAGGAAAAAAAGGGGTTTGGCTGATTGGATTGCTCCCCGGATCGTTGGTGCTGCTTGTTAAGGCCGTCTAATCAATGGATGGTAATGATAAATACCTTATTAGCAGGTCAATCATTGTTCCGATCAGTTCATTGGGAAGGGGACGCATCGACTTAGATATGGCAAACAACGTCGTAACCTCGACTGGAATGTCGATGTCGTATCAATCGCTAGCGTTATGCATTTTGGGTAGCTTTGAATACGAAAATTGTTGCTTCAATGATCGAATGATCTGTCGTTCAGCAACGGATTCCCAAACTCAGTTGTGCAGTGGTGATGGTCGGTCGTTTTTGGGTTTGTTGAGCCCGTTTCTGCGTTGCCAGGAGTTGGTGCTTTCCAGTCCGCAGACCCGTTGTTCGGCGTGCCGTCGTTGGATAATCTCGGCTGCGTGATCACGTCCGGATGGATCCCTAAACGGAACTGCAGCACGCGTTTTGAGGTGTTCAAGTTCTAATTGACTCAACGATCGCCATCCGTCGCCGGAGCTTTGAGCGTGCAAAAGCGGTGGTTTGATAGCCAATGTTCCACTACTCCAACCCTGCCGTTCACCCGGTGCTGGAAGCAGTGAGCGAAGTTCCAATCCCGCACGCTTCAAACTAGTTCGCACCGCTGCAGATCGGCTGTAGGTCAATAAACGACCTTCAGGGGCAAGTCGATCGGCCAACCGTTTTAAAAACTCTTCTGACCACAACTGTGGGCAGCGTTGTGGTGAAAATGCATCGTGAAAAATTAAATCGAAGCTCTGCTCCTCTGGGATGTTGTCCAAGCATTGCCGTGCATCGCCAAAAAGAAGAGTCCCCTGTCCGTCGGCGTCCGTCCATTCACTGCATTGGTCTAGTGACCTCAAGCGATTGAAGGTTGAATGGGTCCAATGATTGATGAATCCGGTATTAGCCAAGGCCAGCCTTAATGGTCGGGCGTCGATCTCAAGGCCCCACCACTGCATCCTTGAAGTTTGCCCGCTTAATGAATCCCACAATGCTGCGCTGTTGTAGCCCAAGCCAAAACAAACATCTAAAACACGAAGGGTGTGGTCTGGCTTGAATCGTTGGACTTCTGCCGGACGAACAAACTTCGCTCGGGCTTCGTTGAGCGCTCCAGCAGAGTTGTGAAATGCTTCACAAAACAAACTGCTGTGCAAGCTGAAACTTCCATCCAGTGTGGGGAACTGATCGAGCTCTCCAAGCCCCTGATCAAGCAGTTCAGCGTCTGAGGCGGGCAAGGTCGTTCCAGAACGTCGGATAGGACACTGCTGCAGCCTCACTGCGGTTCAGCGTGGAGTCGCCTTTGGCCAACATGGAGGCCACTGCCAAACTCATGGCCACCCGGTGGTCTGTTTCGCTGTCCAACACCGCACCCTTCAGAGGGTGACCACCGTGGATCGTCATTCCGTCTTCACGTTCCTCGATGGAGGCACCCATCGCCGTGAGTTGACGAGCCATCACTGCCAAACGATCCGTCTCTTTGACTCTTAACTCAGAGGCGCCAGTGATCTGACTCTCACCGTCACAGAAACAAGCTGCCACGCTGAGAATCGGCACCTCATCCACTAAACGGGGCATCACGTCTTCATTAATTGAAAAGGCCTTGAGAGGTCCATGGCACACATGGAGATCACCGACTGGTTCTCCAGCAACATCGCGTGGATTGAGAACGTCGATCTTGGCTCCCATCTGATCAAGAACTTCAAGGATTCCTGTTCGGGTTGGATTGAGACCGACGTTCTCAATGATGAGATCCGAGCCAGGAATTAAGGCTCCAGCAACGAGCCAAAACGCTGCCGAGCTGATATCGCCAGGAACCACGACGTCCTGCCCTTTTAAAACTCCTCCAGGTCGCACACTGATGTGGCGTCCCATTTCTCCACCCACTTGAAGATCGGCGCCGAATGCCTTCAACATCCGCTCGCTGTGATCGCGAGATTGAGCCGGCTCGATCACCGTGGTCGCTCCATCAGCTGTGAGCGACGCCAGCAAAATCGCTGATTTCACCTGAGCACTCGCCACTGGTGTGCCGATGACAGTTCCGCGGAGCTGTTGACCTTGAACGGCGAGTGGCGCCAGATTTCCACCGCTGCGTCCACGCACGTCAGCACCCATCGACGACAACGGCTGTCCAACCCGGCGCATCGGACGTCTGCGCAAGGAATCGTCGCCATCAAGGATGAAATGCCGCCCAGCTTTCCCGGCCAGGAGACCCAACATCAGACGCATCGTCGTCCCTGAATTGCCGCAGTTGAGGATCTCGGTTGGTTCCTGCAGACCATCCAGTCCAACCCCTTCAACCGTGACGATCTGACCGTCTTGAATTGGGCTGATGGTGACGCCCATGGAGCGCAGACATGCCGCCGTGCTGAGTGGATCCTCAGCAGGAAGCAAGCCATCGATGGTTGTTGTTCCTTCCGCGATTGCTCCGAACAAAAGAGATCGGTGCGAAATCGATTTGTCGCCTGGAACTTTGACGCGACCGACAAGAACCCCACCTTCTGGCAGCTCGCGAGGTGAAGACTGGCTGCTGCTCGTGCTCAAGGCCGCATGGACTGTGATGCGGCGATCCTATTTGGCTGTGCTCTTGATCTTCTCCAGCAAACGGTCCAGGGCATATCCGAACAAACTGGGGTCTGGGTCGTCCAGACCCAGGTCATCGAGTCCAAGTTCCGACCATCGATCAGAGACCCGTTGCTCAAGATCTTCGGGACGGCTGAGCGGCTCCCCCCAGTCGTGATTTTTTTCAGGACCCACTTTCGTGGTCGCGTCGATGGCTAACCGGCCACCCAAACCCAGTTGCTCACTGGCAAAGTCGAGGCTGTCGAACGGTGTGTCCTTCAGGGTGAATAAATCCCGTTGAGGGTCGACCTGTGCGGCAATCGCCCACACCACCTGACGCGGATCCCGCACATTGATGTGCTTGTCCACGACGATGACGAACTTGGTGTAAGTGAATTGGGGCAAAGCACTCCAAAACGCCATCGCTGCTCGTTTGGCTTGTCCCGGGTAGGCCTTGTCGATTGAAATCACCGCCAGCTTGTAGCTGAGTGCTTCCATCGGTAGGAAGAAATCCGTGATCTCAGGAATCTGTTGTCGGAGAATCGGGGTGTAGATCCGGTTGAGAGCGATGGCCAACATCGCTTCCTCTTTGGGTGGCCGACCGCTGAAGGTGGTGAGAAAAACAGGATCCTTGCGCTGGGTGACGCAATGAAAGTGCACCAGAGGTGAATCTTCGACACCGCCGTAGAACCCCATGTGGTCTCCGAAGGGTCCATCGGGGAGCACCTCACCAGGGGTAATCGTTCCTTCCAGCACCACTTCACTGTGGCTTGGCACCTCGAGATCAACCGTCTTGCAGGGTGTCAGCAGAACGCCCTCACCGGCATAAATTCCAGCAAACAACCATTCACTCAGCTGCACTGGAATCGGCGTCGCCGCTGCCATCACCAATAAAGGGTGAACGCCAATCGCAACAGCAACCTCCAATTTCTTGCCCATCGCCGCTGCTTTACGCAGGTGGCCGGCGCCTCCACGCACACTCAACCAGTGCACCGTCATGGTGTTGATCGACTGACGCTGCAGGCGGTAGACCCCAACGTTGGGCACACCGGTTTCCGGGTCTTTGGTGATGACCAAGCCCAGGGTGATGACGCCGCCGGCATCCCCCGGCCAGGGACGAATCAACGGCAGCGCATTGAGATCAACCGCGTCACCCTTCATCACCTCCTGATGACAGGGAGGCAAAAGGTCGCGGTCCGGTCTCGCCTTGATCAAATCCCAAAACACACGAGCAAATTGTTTGCCCTCTTTGATGCCTTTTGGTGGCCGTGGCTGTTGGAGAAGAGCCAACCGTGAGCCCAGTTCTTCGAGTTGCTCGGGGCGCTCGAGCCCCATGCTCCAGACGACCCGCTCCACCGTGCCAAGTGTGTTGACGGCAACCGGCATGGGTGAGCCGATCACGTTTTCGAACAGCAAGGCCGGGCCCCCAGCGGCAAGCACCCGATCCGCAATTGCCGCCAGTTCTAAGTCGGGATCGACGGGTGCCGTAATTCGCCTGAGTTGACCTCGTTCCTCCAGAAGCGTCAGAAAACTGCGCAAATCACGGGGTGCCGGGCCAATTCCGAACAGGGCCATGGTGCGGTTGTGGCGCAAGCAATCTCAGTACTGTGTCGCACGTTGTTGATCAGCGTGGCCTTGCAGCTTTCTTACTTCCATGTGCCGGCTGAAATGCCCACCGATTTGCAGCCCAAAGCCGCGGTTGTCATTGATGTGCTGCGGGCGACAACAACGATTGGCTGGGCATTGAAGAACGGTGCTGAAGCTGTTCAGGCCTATGCCGATCTGAACCAACTGAGAACCGAGGCTGCCGCTTGGCCGGAGGCGTCACGTCTTTTGCTCGGTGAGCGGGGTGGAGCGATGCTCGAAGGGTTTGATCTCGGCAACTCTCCCGTTGCAGTGACATCAGACGTCGTGGGCGGAAAGCGTCTGTTTATGAGCACGACCAACGGCACCAGAGCCCTCGACCGTGCCCGTTCTGTGCCGCTGTTGGTGACGGCCGCTCTCCCGAATCGCCGAGCAGTCGTTGAAAAGCTCTTAACCGAAAAGCCCGAGACCGTGGCCATCATCGGCAGCGGCTGGGAGGGCAGCTATTCCCTCGAGGATTCGCTGGCTGCCGGTGCCGTTGGTGCCTTAATGCTCGAGCTCTCGAATGGTGCCATCGATGTGGCCAACGATGAGATGACCGCCGCTCTGGCTCTCTGGTCCCAGTGGAAGCATGATCCCGAGGCGTGTCTTCGAACAGCCAGCCATGGCCAACGCCTAATTGGATTGGGAGACCACGATGCGGACTTCCGTTGCTGTGCCGCAGTCGATCAACTTGATGTGGTTCCGACACAGCATGAACCTGGTGTTCTGCGTTTGGCTTCGTCCACTTAAATTTGAGCTGTCTGACACGTTTTTGTGAGCGATTTCCTGGCGGCGGCGATTCAGCTCACCAGCACGCAAGACACTGACGCCAATTTCGCTGCGGCTGAGGAACAGATTGACCTCGCGGTGCGTCGTGGGGTTGATCTGATCGGCTTGCCTGAGAACTTCGCCTTCATGGGCGACGATGCCCGCCGACTCGAGCTGGCTCCTGCTCTGGCTGAGCGTTGCCGATCTTTTTTGATCACGATGGCTCGCCGTTATCAGGTTGTTCTGTTGGGAGGTGGATATCCCGTTCCGGTGGGTGATGGCCAGCACACCTACAACCGGGCTGAGCTGGTGGATCGAGACGGTCAGGTGCTGGCCAGCTACGACAAGATTCATCTGTTTGACGTCGATCTTCCCGACGGCAACACGTATCGGGAATCGGCAACGGTGATGCCCGGGGATGCGTTGCCGCCAGTGGTGGATGTGCCTGGCCTTTGCCGGGTGGGTCTGTCCATCTGTTACGACGTGCGCTTTCCTGAGCTCTATCGCCATCTCGCCGGCGCTGGTGCCGAGCTCCTGATGATTCCCGCCGCGTTTACGGCCTTCACTGGCAAGGACCACTGGCAGGTTTTGATGCAGGCCAGAGCCATTGAGAACACGGCTTATGTGCTTGCGCCTGCTCAGACAGGTCTGCATTACGGACGTCGCCACAGCCACGGTCATGCCCTGGTGATCGACCCATGGGGAACGGTCTTAGCGGATGCCGGCCAGCAAACTGGTGCTGCCATTGCTCCGGTCAATGCATCCCATTTGGGTCATGTCCGTGAGCAGATGCCGAGTCTTCGGCATCGGCGCCCAGCGCTGATCTGATCGCAATGAGTCGGGCGCGTTTTCGCCGGCTGGCCTTGCTGGCCGTGTTGTTGTTGCAACCACTGGTCTGCTCGCCTTCCCCGGCGAAGGCTGCCAGTGCTCTCGCAGCTTGGGCTTTAACCGAGCAGGGGACCCTCCAGCTACGAACGGGTCGTCATGCACGACTTGAGGCGTTTTTTCAGGGTCCAAGCGATGGGAAAGGTACCCGGGTTTGGATCGATTTACCCGGTGAGTTGAAATTCCCAAGACGGGTTGCTGGCCGTGGTGCCGTCAAAGAGATTCGACTTGGCAAACCCCGACCGGGCGCAACACGGTTGGTGATCGAATTTCAACCTTGGGTTCAACTCAACCCGAATGACCTCACCTTGCGAGGCACGGCTGCTGATCGTTGGGAACTGGCCTTCAAAGGGTTGCCCTTGAAAGGTCTTGATGACATGGGTGAGGGCGATCTCACTGGTCGCAGCGCGTGGAGTCCATCGATTCGGATTCGCCCAAGTCAGGTTCCGGTCGACCCATCGGGTTTGCCGACCGTGGCGCAGAACCGCTATTCCGTCGTGATTGATCCTGGCCACGGTGGGCCGGACCCTGGTGCAGTCGGAATTCGCGGTTTAAGGGAAAGCGATGTTGTTCTCGATGTGTCGTTGCAGGTTGCTGCTCTGCTTCGTGCCCGTGGCGTAACAGTGAATTTGACCAGAACTCGGGAGGTGGATGTTGATTTACCTCCGCGGGTTTCACTGGCCAACCGATCCGGAGCGAATGCCTTCGTCAGCATTCATGCCAATGCATTGAGCATGAGCAGGCCCGATGTGAACGGGGTCGAAACCTTTTTCTTCTCCGATCCGCGTTCAGCGCGCTTAGCGGCTTATTTGCAGCAGCAAATGATGGCTGTGTCGGGTGGGAGCCCAAATCGTGGAGTGCGTCGGGGGCGGTTCTTTGTCATTCGACGCACGACAATGCCGTCAGCCCTTGTGGAAATGGGTTTCGTCACGGGTGCGATTGACGCTCCTCGTCTGGCCACCGCAGACCATCGTCGTCGTTTGGCTCTCGCGATCGCAGCCGGTGTTTTGAACTATCTGAAGTTGGAGGTGCGGTGACGGCGGTTCTCGGGTTATTTGATAGCGGTGTTGGTGGCTTAACCGTTCTTCGCCGAGTTCTCGAGCGCCATCCGGATGTGACGTGCGTCTATCTCGGAGACACCGCACGGGTTCCTTATGGCAACCGCACTCCAGACGAGATTCGCGTGATCGCTGCTGAAGTGGTGGCCTGGTTGCGCAGTACTGGGGTGACGACAGTGGTGATGGCCTGCAACACCACCAACGCCTTGGCAAGGGATGTGGCGGAAGGTCGAGCCGGTGTTCCAGTGATCGGTCTGATTGGAGCTGCCGCTTCGCTGGTCGACGAGTCTCGAGTGGGGGTTTTGGCGACACCTGCCACGGTTCAGTCATCGGCGTACCGGGTCAGCATCGAGGCACTCCGCCCCGGAACACTGGTCATCGAACAAGCCTGCCCAGCCTTTGTTCCCCTGATCGAAACGGGTGATTTGTTGAGTGACGATCTTCGCCAGATCGCGATGCGGTATCTCGAGCCTCTCCTCGAGGCCTCCGTTGAGTCGATCGTTTTGGGTTGTACGCACTATCCATTGCTCGAACCTTTGTTTCGGCAACTCCTGCCCGCGTCCGTTCGCTTAATCGATCCTGCCCTCGCGGTGGCACGTCAGCTCGATGCCGTTCTCGGCCCCCCATCTTCTGTTCCTGGACAGGGGGTTTCGCTGGACCATTGCCGTCTGTGCGTGACGGCAGATCCCACTGGCTTTGCCGCTAGAGCCACCCCTTGGTTGGGTCAACGTCCAGAGGTGGAGCTGATTCACCTGCATCCATGAGTCGGAGGCCACTAGGATCGCGGCGCAAGGGGTTTTCATGATCACCGTCACCGAATTACTGGAGCCGGTCGAACAGGACCTCGAGACTCTTCTTGGCGATCTCCGAAGTCTGATTGGGGCGGGACATCCCATCCTCCAGGCTGCGGCAGAGCATTTGTTCAGTGCCGGCGGCAAACAGCTGAGGCCAGGCATTGTTTTGATGGTTTCTCGGGCGTTGTCGCCGCAATCGGATCTCACGCCTAGGCACCGTCGCCTGGCGGAGATCACCGAAATGATCCACACCGCTTCACTCGTCCACGACGACGTTGTTGATGAAGCGTCGACCCGTCGTGGCGTTGCAACCGTTCACAGCCGCTTTGACCCCAGGGTGGCTGTTCTCGCAGGTGATTTCCTGTTTGCGCAAGCCAGTTGGCACCTGGCCAACCTCGATGACTTGGAGGTCGTCAAACTGTTAAGTCGCGTGATCATGGATCTCGCGGACGGCGAGGTGAAGCAGGGCCTTTATCGCTTTGACACTGAGCAAAGCTTCGAAACTTATCTCGAGAAGAGCTATTGCAAAACCGCATCACTCATTGCCAATAGTGCTCGAGCAGCAGGCGTCCTCAGCGGATGCGACGAGCAAAAGTTGGACTCTTTGTATCGCTATGGGCGGCAACTTGGCTTGGCGTTTCAGGTGGTGGACGACATCCTCGATTTCACCGGCAGCGACCAACAGCTCGGCAAGCCTGCTGCAAGTGATCTAGCGAGTGGTTATCTCACCGCTCCAACGTTTTATGCCATTGAAGAACAACCTGGGCTGAAAGATCTCATCTCAAACCAGTTCAAAACAGAGGGTGATCTCGATCGTGCCTTGTCCTTAGTCCGTTCGTCGAAAGCGATTCAGCGAAGCCGTCAGTTGGCGGAAACCTTTGCTCGGGAAGCCCGCGAATCCATCGCTTGGCTCGAAGAATCATCCTGCAAACGTGCGCTGTTGGAGTTACCCGATTTCGTGCTCAGTCGCTTGTATTAACGAGATCGTCGATGGCACGCTGAAGCGTCTTAATCGTTCGGGGATTTCCATTCAGCTGTTCTGGTTTCGTTGAATCCAACACCCAGACCAGACAGCCTGCCGCTAAGGCTGACGTTCTTCCCGCTGTTGAGTCTTCGAAAGCCCAGCACTCAGAGGTTGCACATCCCAGTTTCTGAGCGCCGAGCACAAATGGATCAGGGTGCGGTTTACCGCGAACAAGGGCTGGATCATCTCCATACACCCTTGTTTGGATCAGGTTCAGCCAGGGATGGGGACGCGATTTAAAGCTGACGGCTTCTTCTGAACTGCTCGTCACGATGGCCATCGGTAGACCATTGTCATGGCCATAGCGCACCAGAGTCTCAGCTCCTGGCATGGCTGGAGCCTTGGGCAAGTGGGCTTTGGCGTAAGGCTGCTGGATGGCCAGCAAAGCATCTGCACCCACAGGTTTTGCTAACCAACGATCGACTTGCTCGGCACAATCTTGGCGTCGACGTCCGCGCAAGCTCAAGACCTGCACTTCACTCAGTTCGAGCCCGTAATGGCGTGCAGCGACCGTCCAAGCCTGGCCATGGATGGGCTCGGTGTTGAGCAGCAGCCCATCGAGATCAAACAGAAAAGCAGCGGGGTGGTGGTCCATCGAACCAGAGCATCGCATTTGGGCTTGCCGTCGGTTTGATACGGCTGTGCAGACCAGATGAGTTCTGACCAGTTCGCTGACTAGCCTGACGGACAGCGTGTTGTGGCTGATCCCGTGACTGAGTCCAAGACGACGATCGAAAGCGTGCTGCAGGAGCAGCGTGTGTTCGATCCGCCTGCGGATGTTTCAGCAAAAGCCCGGATCAGCAGTCTGGAGGCCTATCGAGCCCTGGCTGATGGGGCCCGCAAGGATCCAGACAGCTTCTGGGGAGATGCAGCTCGCAAGGAGCTGCATTGGTTTGATCCGTTTCATACCGTTCTGGATTGGTCTGACGCACCCTTCGCCCGATGGTTCGAAGGCGGCACAACCAACCTCTCCTTCAACTGCCTCGACCGTCACCTTGATGGTCCCACCGCTGATAAGACCGCTCTGATCTGGGAGGGGGAACCCGGAGATGTGCGTCGGTTCAGCTACCGCGAACTACACGCTGAGGTCTGTCAAGCAGCCAATGCACTGAAGTCCCTGGGTATCGGCAAGGGGGACCTGGTTGCGCTCTACATGCCGATGGTGCCTGAGGCTGCGATCGCGATGCTGGCCTGTGCTCGGATTGGAGCACCCCATTCCGTGGTGTTTGGCGGGTTCTCCGCAGAAGCCCTACGCGATCGCATCAACGACGGAGACGTCAAAGCCGTCATTACTGCTGATGGTGGTTTTCGTAAGGACAAGCCAGTTTCCCTGAAACCGGCTGTGGATGCTGCTTTGGCAGATGGGGCTTGCCCCACCGTTCAGTCGGTTTTGGTGGTGCAGCGCACCAAACAAGACACTTCCATGCAACCAGGTCGTGACACGTGGTGGCACGACCTGGTCCCAGGGCAATCCAAGGACTGCCCTGCTGAGCGGATGGCCAGTGAAGATCGTTTGTTTGTCCTCTACACATCCGGTTCCACAGGAAAGCCGAAAGGTGTGGTGCACACCACTGCTGGATACAACCTTTGGGCACACCTCACCTTTCAGTGGATCTTCGACATTCGCGACGAGGATGTGTTCTGGTGCACGGCTGATGTCGGCTGGATCACCGGTCACAGCTACATCGTGTATGGACCCCTGTCCAATGGGGCGACCACGGTGATGTACGAGGGAGCGCCACGCCCATCCAAGCCCGGCGCGTTTTGGGAGTTGATTCAGAAACACAACATCTCGATCTTTTACACCGCTCCCACGGCCATTCGTGCGTTCATGAAGAGTGGCCGAGATGTTCCCGATCAGTACGACATGAGCAGCCTGCGGTTGCTTGGAACCGTCGGTGAACCCATCAACCCAGAAGCTTGGATGTGGTATCGAGAGGTGATTGGCGGCAACCGTTGCCCCATTGTTGATACCTGGTGGCAAACCGAAACCGGGGGCGTGATGATCAGCCCCTTGCCGGGAGCCACGCCGACGAAACCTGGCTCTGCAACCCTGCCTTTACCAGGCATTCAGGCCGACATCATCGATGCGGAAGGCAACAGCTGCAACGCCGATGAAGGTGGATATTTGGCTGTTCGCGCGCCATGGCCAGGAATGATGCGAACGGTCCATGGCAATCCCCAGCGCTTCCGTGAGAGCTATTGGGAACACATCCGCCCGGCGGATGGCTCTTATCTTTACTTCGCTGGTGATGGTGCCCGTCGTGATCGGGATGGTTACTTCTGGGTGATGGGTCGTGTTGACGACGTCATCAACGTCTCTGGTCACAGGTTGGGCACGATGGAAATTGAATCTGCCTTGGTGAGTCATCCGGCGGTGGCAGAGGCTGCTGTGGTCGGCCGTCCAGATGACCTGAAGGGGGAAGGAATTGTGGCTTTTGTCACCCTGGAATCCGGACGGGATTCGTCAGACGAACTCATCGCTGAATTGCGAGCCCACGTCGGTCAGGAGATCGGTCCGATCGCCAGGCCAGATGACATCCGTTGCAGTGATGCGTTGCCCAAAACGCGCAGCGGCAAAATCATGCGTCGGATCCTTCGCGCCCTCGCCTCAGGCCAGGAAGTGAGCGGGGATACCAGCACCCTGGAAGATCGTTCCGTTCTGGATCGACTGCGGGGCTGATCGTCTAAGACGCCACGGCCCAGTCGTGAATGAGCTCGGCCAATTTGCGGCTGGTGGCTTGTTTCTGGGGGTCATCGGCCCAATCACCCACAAGTGATCGCCTCAGGCCAATACTTGCTGGAGTGAGGTGATCACCGCGGCATTGCAAAATTTCGCTTTGGTCACCATCGCGAGCGTTGAGCGTCGCAATTAAATCGCTGCTCTGATCGAGTTCATCATTGCCAAAACGCACGACCAGATTGCGTTGCTGCAAGTAGTGGGCTTGTACTAAACGCAATGTTTCTGCAGGGGATGGGCTGAATTCGGTGACCACACCGAGCCTTGGTGCGAGATCCCCAAGAAAAGGGATGGATCGCTCGGCATTGAAATTGTTGAAACTCAGTGCGATCAGCCCATTGCTGCGTCGACCACCATCGGGCGCCAGAAGATGAAGTTTGCAGCCCAAGCTGTGGCCGACACGCAGGGCTACCGGTGTCAGGCCAAGACGGTCCGCTAATGCTGTGCGAGCTGAACGAAACTCAGACCAGGCTTGGCGTGCTTGGGCTTGGTGGTCGAATCCTGGAACGTATGACCATGCATGGACTGCAAGGTCCCGTGCCGCAAGATTTTCTAAGAGACGGCGATAGCTGACCTGTGGTGTTGCTGCGAGGTAGCTGCCGCCGATGAATTCCACCAGAGCTTGAGGTCGGGGCGGCAACAGCTGCCATATCGACCCGCGCTGCCGCCAGGTGGTCATGCGTTTGTGAGTCCAGTGAGGACTTTTTCAGCGTCCGAAACATGGGCAGGTCCATCCAGCAAATTGCTGAAGATGTGCCGTACGACGCCCTCCGCATCAACGATGTAGGTGACCCGACCGGGGATTAAGCCCAATGTTTTGGGAACCCCCATTTGTTGCCGCAAGGCGTTGCCGCGATCGCTCAGCAACGGGAAAGGAAGGTTGTAGCGCTCTGCAAAACGCCGATGGCTGACATTGTCATCGCCAGAGACACCCCAAACATCAGCTCCAAGCTCCTGAAAACGAGCAAAGCTGTCGCGAAATCCACAGGCCTCCGCTGTGCAACCTGGTGTGTCGTCCTTGGGATAGAAAAACAACACAAGGACGCGTTGACCTCGATCAGCGCTCTTTCGCATGACCCCGTCCTGATCTTCCAGACTGAAGGAGGGAAGTGAATCGCCGATCGAAACGGCCATGGTTGTCGCAGATTGATCAGCTGACCTTAAGAACACAGACCCTTGATCGGGTTGGAGAATGGAGTTGCGTTGGTGGTTGCCTGAATGGAGGATGAGATTCACCCTCGAACTGCTCCGACACAACTTGATCTACTCAACGTGTCGCTTGAGCCGGAGCGCCCCAAGAGGTCTCAGCCTGCAGAACCCTCAAACCAATCCCAAACGTCAGTTCCAACAAAAGCACTAGCTCCACCAACCGTTGCGATCGAAGCCGTGGTGAGGTCCAAGGTCGAGACCCTCTTGATCATTGATACGGAGACCACAGGACTCGACCCAGAACACGATCACTGTGTTGAGGTTGGCGCCATCTTGTTTGATGTCCGCTCCCAATCCGTCCTGCACCAATTGTCTTTTCTGCTGCCGGTGCAGAGCAATGCTGCAGAGCCGATCAATCACATTCCAGCTTCCGTCAGTCGATGTCCGCAACCCTGGCGGCAATCTCTCGACCTTTTTGTCGAACTAGTGGCG
>CEPW01152294.1_pt1 | contig 14566 bp, 17 predicted proteins | sample 356211 | NCBI WGS metagenome assembly CEPW01 (sample SAMEA2620021, study PRJEB7988) | marine metagenome | biome: marine biome (ENVO:00000447); feature: deep chlorophyll maximum layer (ENVO:xxxxxxxx); material: "saline water (ENVO:00002010), including plankton (ENVO:xxxxxxxx)" | depth 25 m
CCTAAGATCAGCATTTCTGAGAATAGAGTTTCTGAGGTTAGTGTCTCTGAGATCAGTGTTTGATAAGTCCATTTCCGACCAATCCTGATCTCTTAAGTCTTGACCTGACAAGCCCTCAATCATAGCGAATCTTTTGAGTAAACTAGCTATTCTATTTCTCATGTTAGTCTCCTTTCTTACCTTTGCTCTTTGATAAAGACTTTATATATCTCCATTTCTTAGAGAGAAAGGTAAGGATATTATGAAACTAGCATTAATACTATTGTTGTGGCTTCCTTCATTTGCTTTCGCCCAAGTCAATATTGAGGAAATGAGAGGCAAGGCTAAAGAGGGTTTTTCAGGCAAAGCAGATGTAGGCTTTGATCTTCAGTCGGGCAACACGGAGACTATTTCTTATAGAGCCACTACTAGAGTTGATTATGCAAGAGGGTATCATCATTACTTTTTACAACTCGCCATTGATAGATCAGAAACACCCCAAGCCTTAGTGAAAGACAATGCCTTTGCGCACCTAAGATGGACTGCTATGTGGTGGGGCTATTTAGGGACAGACCTTTTTGTTCAGAGTCAATATGACTTTTTTAAAGACTTGACGTTAAGGCAGTTGGAGGGGGGTTATCTTAGGTTAGTTGTCCCTGTAACTTCGGGGCAGATAGCTTTTGGGGTTGGTGGTATGTCTGAATACGAGTTGTTGAAAGAGGGTGAGGGTGAGGGTTTTACTCTTCGCATGACCAACTACATTTCATTGACGGAGGTACTTTCCAAAAAGAGAGTCAAGTTTGATCTTACGGCTTATTATCAGCCTAAATTTGAAGACTTTTCAGACTATCGACTTACTTTCGTATCTCAGTTAGAGATTACGATTGTGGGTCAACTTTCGGTCTTACCGAGTTTAAATTACGCCTATGACTCTAGCCCCCCTAATGGGGTTCGGGTAGACGACTCTTCTACAAGAGTTTCTTTGAGATACTCTTGGTAGATTTTTTATTCTTTGACCAACATTGATCGTCAAGCATAGAAAGGCTTTAAGATGAGAAATAAGTATAGCGGGCATAAATACTTCTCAGATTTTGGAGAGGGTTGTGAAGGTATTCTTTCAGTTTCAGAAAGGCATGGTCAAATCCCTGATGATGGTACAGGAGAAAGACAAAGAGCTTTAGCTAAGTACCTCTCTGACCCAAATAGTAAAAGTAATCAAGACGGTGTGGCCTATCATGTCTATCGAAAACACATGGACAAGAAGACTGATCTTTTCTTTTTTGAAAGGAATGGTTTGCGTCTTGATGGTCGTGGTGCAGACAGCTTTGCAATTAAAGTGATCATTTCAGACCACGCTATGCTAAGAATGGACGAGAGATGTATTGATAAGAGACTCCTCAAAAGTAGAATAAAGCAAGCCTTGTATCGTCTTCGACAAGCTTCGGGAGAGGTTTCTTGGGCTTTGGGGAAAGGTAAAGACGCTAGACTCTACTTAAGAGATTACAAGAAAATCATGTCTATGCAAGGTTCGGGCAGGTTTGTTATTTATGACAAGGACTTTAAACTTGTATTTGAGTCTAAAGAGATAAAAGAAGTGAGAGTGGGTACGGGGTCTGCGCCTGTCTTCTTCCCTAAGAATGGAAAGGTTTTTCTTGAGCTAGTTTCTATTTACTATGACAAGAAAAGGCTCAGTCCTATTTCAGATACTGAAATAATGCAAGAACTCGCTATCAACACGAAGAGACAAGATTGTATTGACGAGTTGAGAAGAGATCGAGTACGTCTCCATCAGAATCAGAGAGGTGAAAGCCCTGATCTTGAATTTGAAGTTCGGCTTCCTAATTCACAAACGGTTGTGGCACTTTATATGGCAGAAGAAGATGAAGAGGCTCTTACTTATTTATTTGAAGCTCATAAGAAACACATTGCTGACTATCTTCTTAAAGCAGATACTTACTTTGGTTTAGGGGAAAATTCAAGAGCCTCTGAAATGCTTGATGAAGATGAAATCGCTGAAGCTGTTTCCCCTTATGTTGTTCTTAATGTAATGGACACCACCTCAGTGGGTGGTGTTGTCTTCCCTACTGAGATAATGGTGGAAGTAGACCCTGTTGAGTATCAAAAGTGTCTTAATGAGCTTTATGAAGAAGATATGGTAGTCAAGTCTGTAATCCCTAAAAAGTTTGCTTCTGAGACTTTCTCCGCTCTTTCAGATGAAGAGAAAGAAGAAGTCTACGACAAGTGGCATGACCTTATTAATATGTCTCAGAGTTCTCTGAATGATTGGGCTGAAGATGAAGATCGTCTTCTTGCTTCAATCAACAGGGAAGAAGCAAAAGACGCAGGGAATATCCAATCGGGGTATGACTCTTTCCACCGTATTAAGAGGAGAAAAGAGAAGCCTTTTGAGGATTGGTCTAGTGATGATTTTACGAACGCCAAGCAGGAAATAGGTTTCAACTCTCGTATGCTAGGTGGTAAACCTGGACAACCTGTAGAAGATACTGGTATGTCGAAATGGGAAATCAGTCTTAAAAATTGGGGTCACGACCCTTCACTCAAGTCAAGCCCTCAATATGAGAAATGGGAGTCTTGGCACAACTCACATAACACTAAGAAAGCAAGCATTGCGAGAGTCGCTATTGCATTTCTTAACAAGAGGAAATAACGATGAGAAATAAACAAGCAAGCATTCACAACATTCTTGTAGCTCACGAGCAAAATCAAATGATTCGTAGGGCTATTCTCGCTTCAGGAAATAACCCTAAGTTTGAGAGAATGCGTAGAGTATATTCTATGATTCTGAGTAACTCCAAAACTGCATTTTCAGGTGCAGGCACTATGGACGATGTAATGGATCAGTTGGATAACCCAGAAGTGAAAGAACAAGTAGGTTTGACTTACATTTCTGAGATTATAAACAACTTTAAAGAGAAGCTATTCGGTCTTCACAAAGGGGAGTTCACCCTCATTGGAAATGTACTCAAGGCGAGGGGGCTAACAAGAAAGCTCCACGTTCTTGTAGACGCAAGCCACAAACCTAAGACTGAGTACGAAAGAATCATTGCAAATCGCTTGGAAAGTGCAGGGAACTTTAGTGAAACCCTTAAAGTTATGGGTCAACTAATCTCAGCTAAAACGCCATATCAAGTCGCTCAAGTGGCAGGTGTTGGCACTGATGAAATAAGAGACGCTTTAGGTTTAGACCCTAGAGAAATTACTCTTGCGAATTGGGCTATGACGAAATGGGAAGACTTCAATAAATCTACATTCAGAAATATGCCTGATCATAAGTTGATCGTAGTTTATGTAGGTCTAACTATTCTCAAAGTTTCAGCTCTTGCATTGTTAGCCAAAACAGCTCTAGCTACTGTGGGTATGAGCATTCTCAAAGTGGTTGGTGTTCTTTTATTGATCTGTCTCATCACTGACACGAAATCAACTGCTCAGATTGTGAGAAAGGTCGGAGTGAGTTTTGCCGCATTAGCACCTGCTGTGATTAAAGACTTGGCTAAAGGCTTTAGGTTCTTAGGTAATCTTGGCTCTAGGATTTGGGAGGGAGGTAAGTCTTTCTTTAAGAAGTTATTCAGGAGAGCTGCTGTTCAACAAATTCAAGAAATGCTGAGAAATAACTCTAGGTTCAGACGAGCATACTTAGCTGTATAAATTAGCTTTTAGGAAAGGGGCATAGCCATGAAAAAACAATCTTGCGTGATCGCTTTCGGAGACATTGACGGCAAGAAGTTCATGTTTAAGAACAGAGATCGGAACTATGTCCCTGAGCTAAAAATCTACCACACCCGTAGAAATGGTGTGGAGATGGTTTACTTTAAAGATGAGCATACGGGTTGGGTAGAGGGTATCAATGAGCATGGGATTGCTGTAGCTAACTCAGCTCTTATGGTTCTTTGGGACGAGAAAGAGGGAGCTAAGTCTAAAAAGAAAGACAACGCTCACTTGGGTGCGATTGGTTCTATGGATGCTAATCGTATTCTGAAGACTCTTGAGTGTAAGGACATGAGAGAAGCTCTCGATACTGTTATTAAGTATGACGGGGGTGTTCGAGGGCATACTTTCATTTCCGATGGAAATGTAGGGAAGTCTGTTGAACATACAGCTAAGCATGAGGCTTATATCACTGACTTGATCGGTGATAAAGATAAGTATCACGCTCGCTCTAATCATGGTCTTCGTTATCCAGACGCAGGGTATACTTTAGGGGAGAACGCAAAAAGTTCTCGCACAAGACTCCAAAAAGTTCTCGACTTAATGCCTCAGATTAGCTCTCCCGAAGACCTCATTCATGGGCTTTACGAACAGAGAGGTAAAGACTTTGGTAGTCCTCACAATGTAGTCCGTAGAACAGATAATATGTTCACTAGCTCTCAGCTCATTTATGACTTTGATGAGAAAAAAATCACTCTTTATCTTATCCCTGAAGATTGCGACTACTTGGGGTATGAGAAGACTTTTGATGGTGTGGGAGCTTGTTCCTTTGAGGTAAAGCGCATTTCTCATTTCGATGAAGATGGGACTTTCTCAATTAAGCCAATCAAGACTAACCCATCGAGAGTAGCGCACTTGAAGATTTCTACACACACTTTGATGTATGAGGAAGTGGCTCACCCTGTAAATAAGACTTATGTGGATAAGAAGGTAGTCAAATACTTCAAAGAGGAACTGTTTGAAAATGGGAAGAAAGTAGACGAGGAATCATATTCTCTCGCTTATGATCAACTTGAAAAGTTTTTCAAATCTAAAGGTTTGAAACTCGAAGAATTCAAGCACCTAAACGATGAGAGCTTAAACTTTATTTATCAAAATAGGGACATAACAATAAGTTACTCAGAGGTAGTGGGTGACTTATTATATAAGAAAGACTATGATGGAGACGTTCACTTAACAGGGACTTTATACTGTGAGGTGGACTTAAATTGTGTTGTTGATGAAAATTGGATTTTCGAGTTTGAAATGGAAAATTGGAACACCTCTCATCTGTTTGAAATAGATGTAGATTTTGAGCAACGAGATTACCGAAAACTTCGTAAGCCTTTTAAGGTAAGGCGAGAAGTAATATTTCCATTTAGCTTTGACATCTCAAAACATAAGCCTTTAGAGGTGGATTATATGCTTTTGGAAAAGGGTATGGGTTTTTATAAGAAATGAGACATACATTTTCGACAACCTTTGAAGAAGAGGGTGTGAAGTACACTTGGGACGTGTTAAAACTCCAAGCAAGGTTTAGCATTAAAGAGCCTGTATATTGGGAAATACCTGACAGCTTCTTAATAAGTTGGACTTGGGGTGAAGACCACCCTTCTTCCCATATTTCACGCTGTATGAACGCAGACTATTCGTACCCGATCTTAATTTGGGACGGACATATTGTCGATGGTTGTCATCGTATTTGCAGAGCACTTTCTGAGGGGTACACTCAGATAAGAGCGGTGGAGATTATAGATATGCCACCTCCCGACTTTGATGAGGAAGTTGTAGGCATGGAAGAACCACCCGAAGTCCCTAAGTGGAGTTTTGGGGATATGGTTAAGATTCTAAAGGCGATTAGGGAAGTTGAATATGACTTCCGACACCCTATTGATGGTGTCTAACTAGACAAACGGAGAGGGTATATGAGAAATAAAATAGCCAACTTAATCAAAAGAGTAGCCCAATTAGAAGAAATGATTAAAGGTCTTGAGGGTCAAGACCTGAAAGGTCAAAACTTTTCAGGCGTAGACTTTACTAAGACTGATCTCAGTCGGTCTAACTTACAGGGTGCTATACTAAGCAGGGCTATTTTGGTATTTGCTAACCTCAGAGGAGCTGACTTAGAGGGTGCTGACATCAGAGGAGCTAACCTCAGAAATGCTAACCTAAGACACGCTGATCTCTATGGAGCTGATCTCAGTCGGTCTAACCTAAAGGGAGCTAACCTCAGTGAAGCTGATATAGGAGGAGCTGACCTTAGTGATACTTATCTTAGAGAAGCTAACTTTACAGGAGCCAATCTCATGTCAGCTAATCTCAGAGGAGCTAACCTCAGAGAAGCTAACTTTACAGGAGCTGACTTAGAGGGGGCTAATCTCAGAGGAGCTGACCTCAGAGGGGCTAACTTAGAAGGTGTTAATCTCAGAATATCAGACCTCAGAGGGGCTAACTTAGAGGGAGTTGATCTTGAGGGAGTTGATCTTGAGGGAGCTGACTTATCTCAAGCTACTTTTACCAAGCGAACAAGACTTCCTTTCGGTCTTATGGAAGCATTGGTTAAAGATATGATACTCAGAAAGTAAAACTGCTTTTTAATACTTTTCATACCAACGCTCTTTCTTGTGGTCAGGGTTGTCTATAGGTAAGGGTAGTAGTAGACCTAGTGCCATAATAAGAAATAGAAACAATAACCACATAGAATTCTCCTTTGTAAGACGTTTATATAACCGAAGCTATAAAGGAGGCATGAAACATGGCAGTTTTGTTCAAACGAAATCAGATTTTGGGGCGTGGTGATCTTGATATATTTCTGACTAACTCAAACGGAAATGTAGCAGACGCAGCAACCATAACCTATGCGCTTTATTATGTAGACCCTACCCCACCTGAGACAGAAGTCTTAATAGGCGACCCTGCAAGAATACCTGAAAATCCATCTGTTGGTGAATACTATGCGAGTGTTCGTATTCCTCCTACAGCAAGCTATGGTACTTACAGGATTAGATGGACTCTTAGAGAACTCGTAAACTCTCCACAGCAAACAGTGGTTCAAGAGTTTGAAATCGTGTCGAATGACATTCAGTTTGCTACGTCTCTCCAACCTGCTGAGCGAGAAATGGTAGATAAGTTACGTCTACTTTTGAGAGATCAGAACCCCGACAAGTATTACAAGTTCAGACCTCCTGAGAATGAAGCTAACATCGGTGCATACAACCGAGTGTTTGGTCAAGTTTGGGAAGACGCTGAGTTTTTAGAATACTTGGAGAGGGCGTTAGATTGGTGGAATATGCAACCTCCTGAAACGGAGTCTTTAAGAAATCTTAGTCAGCTTGTAAGTCAAAAGCCTGCGTGGAGGACACCGATTTTACAGGGTGCTATTCAGTTTGCGGCTATGGCATTGCAAGCGAATTGGATTGTTGATGAGTTTGACTATTCCATCGGTGGTATTTCTTTGTCGGTTGATAAGTCTTCTAAGTATGAGGGCTTGAAATCTTCAGCAGAGCAGATGTGGTCTATGTCTGTAGAAGCAAAGGCTCGTACTACAAAATTTGTTAAAGGTTTATCTCAACCTAAGTACGGAATTGGTATTCGTTCAGCTTTCGGTCCTCACGTTGGTCGTGGCGTACTTTCACCAAGAAACTTTATTTAGAAATAGGATAAGCGAGTCATGTCAAAGTACAAAGTAGCAATAAACTTTAAGTGGGACGGTGGGAGTTTCTTCAAACTATACTCTCTTGACAAAAGTACCTTTAAGAAACAACTCATAGATCGAGAGAACATTCACACAATGTTTCTACAGTTCTGTCGGCCTTTGGCGATACTAGATAAAAAGTCGGGTGATTACGAGCTGAGAGACTTGGAGGAAATGAGAAGTCTCGCAATCGAATATGACGCTGATTTTCTTATTTTACTTTCTCCCTACAAAGAGAACTTAAAGGGTAAAGAGCTTCTTTACTGTGAAGACTTAAGAGAAGAAAGCCCATTATCTCAAAGCTCTGAAATGGTAACCGTTGGTGTCTTAACGGAGACAGGTAGAGGGTCTTATGGTTATGTCTCCCCGTATGTTCAGAAGCACCCTCTGTCAGTTCTTTTCTCTACACGATTTTATCGGAACATTTCTAGTTCTAAGGGAGAGGGCTATGAGCCCCTTAAGAAATATGTAGATCAGTTCAAAAGATCAGGTCGCTTCTACACAGGAATTTTAGATGACCAACCGACTTTTGATTACCTCTACGTTGCAAACAAGAATAGCACTGCTTTGCTTGTAGATCGAGATGGAAATGAAACTCCTATTTCGGGCAAAACAGGTTCAGGTTCTTATCTCGAAGAAGACATGAGTGAATTCGCCTTTATTCCTCCGTACTTAGTAAATCGTGATATAAAGGCATATCTAAGAATGCACTACCCTGACAGCTATATTATAGATCAACTTGTAAGAGACTTTAAGGTGAGTGAGAGCAGAGCTATTCGTATGCTTAAAGAGTATAGAGAGAAATAACTTTTTCTTAGTTTTTTTATATTTCGTATTTAGCTGAGAAGGAGAGGATTCCTATGCCACCTAATACACCCCCGTCGATAGAAACTGAAAAAATCCTAGATTGGGTTTTTAAAGTTACCACAGCCTTGATAATCCCAACGCTTGTTTGGTCTTTCAAAATGTCGAACCAAATCACAAAATTGCAGAGTGATTTGGATAATATGACGACTGTTTCTCAGATTGAAAGAAAACACCTTACAGAAAGGCTCTCTCAGCAAGGTCTTTTGATCTCTAAGTTAGTGGATATGAAGTCAGAAGTTGCTACTCAAAAGACTAAGATTGAGGGTATTGACAAAGAGCTAGAAAATGTCTCGAAATCTCTTGAAAAAATCAACGATCTCCTTATTCGATACATAGGAAGAAGCCAATGAAGTCTGCGTCTATCTACCTCTTAATTGTCCTTTTAAGTTTGGGGGTTATTTCTTCAGCCCCTGCTCCTGCCAACCAAGCGAACGAAGCAGAGGCTACAGAGCCTCGCATAAGTGTTGTGGAAGTTCCAAAAGAAATAAAAAATAAAAATTCACCGATTTTAAGTGTAGATTCTGCTCCTGATTTGGTAGAAGCTCATGTAGTTTCTCACGAGACTGCTAGTTTTGAGTCCACAGCACCAAGTAATATGAGTCGAAGAGTAGGCTCTATTAAAGAAAAGTGTGCTGAAATCGAAGCCCTTTTAAGGGAAAGGATAGATACAGATGACAGACAACAATACACCCGTTCAGGTCGGTAGTTTGACTGAAGAAGAACTCGCACAGTTTTCTCAGATTCGCAACACTGCTTCTCAGATGATCCAACAGCTCGGTTCTCTTGAGCTTCGTAAGGCTCGTCTAGTATCAGACTTAGAAGCGAATGAGCAATCTGCACAGCAACTCTTAGCTTCGGCTCGTGAGCGTGTAGGATTAGATGAAAACACCCCTTGGCAAATCCGAGATGACGGCTCAATCTTCGCACTCCAAGCTTCTGAGGAAGCTACCTCTGAAGAGAGTGCGAGCGAGGAGGGCTAGAAAGATGATGGTACTCTATGACAGCAGGTTGGTATAAAAACAGGACGGCATTTCCTCTCCCCCCTCTGTCTACGAGTGCCATTTCTCCGTACCTCAAGAATAAGATTGATATTAGGTGGGAAAGCCCCTCAGTTCGGCACGAAAATGAAGGTTGGATTGTTCGGGGTGTGAACATCTATAGGTCTGACGCTTCTGATCGAGGACCTTTCCGTAGGGTGAATATTACACCTGTCGGTGGTACTTTCTTTCGTGATGAGAATAAGACCTTTACAGTTCATAATGAGACTGTAACTGATTGGATTTCTAAAGGTGAGCAAGCGGAACAGGCTTGGAGATTTAAAACTAAGTTTCCTATTTCTAGTTCCTCAGAGTTGGGGACTCCATCAGTCTCTCCGAAAGACGTAGTAGTTACGATCAATGGGGAAGTAGCCATTGTTCACATGGTTATCGGAGAGATTGGTGAAGTCTCTTTGTTAGAGACTTTTCTTGCCGACCCTAAAAACTTAAGAGAAGTTAAGCACCCTCAGCCTATAGTAGAAGGTACTGAGGTGTCGATTAGTTATATAGCATATTCTCTTGACCAAAGGGTTCGTATCGGTGCTGATAAGAAAGACTTCTATCGTATTTCCACTGTAGCTGAAGACCCACAAACAGGAGAACTTTTTGAGACTCCTTTAGAATACTGCCCTCCGTTTTCAGATAGGGAAATAGAGAGAGTTGATTATATGTGGAGAGAGGGAATTCGTAGAAATAATTGGATTCTCGATCAAGGTGGCGAGCGAGTAAAGCTTTTTGTCCGTAGAGTAGCAGGAGAGCCTTGTGGGTGCGGAGACTTTGACCGTAAGACTCTTATTTACGCCAAGCAACCTGACTCCCTTTGCATGATGTGCTTCGGTACAGGTATTAGAGGTGGCTACGATGGTCCATACGACATTATAATCGGCCCAGATGATGGCGAGAAAGCTGTAGTTCAAGAGCAACAAGGTAGACGTAAGACTCACAACTATGGTGTGTGGATTGGTCCGACCCCTATCGTTAATCAGAGAGATTTCATCGTTAAGCAGAACAATGATCGCTATTCAATCGGTCCCGTTTCGTTTGCTTCTAACAGAGGAAATATACTCCATCAGACTTTTAGTGTCTCTTACTTAGACTCAGGGGATATTCGCTACAAAGTGCCTGTGCTTGGCGTACCCATTTCTTGGGGTGATGTACGATACTCATATAACCCACTCAGAGTAACACACAGTGCGAGAGCAGACGCTCCTTATCCTGTAGTTGCTGATACTGCTTATCCGATGGAAAGTGATCGCAAAGACAAGTCGAATGCGCTTGAGGTGAGAGGGAGAACAGGCACTTGGGAAAACCATCATTCTTAGGAGGTGAGTCATGGCTAAGAAGCCCTTTATACTCAAAAAGAAAGTACACCCTAGACAAGCTCTGTCTAGTAAGGGCTATTCTCTGCCTCAACTCCGAGCTTTTGGTGGTTCTGTTAATGAAGAAGTAGCTAAAATAATCGCTAAGAGTGTTATGTTATATCTCAAGGCCGAAGCCGCTGCTGCTGTAGCTAAAGGTGCGCCCTCATTTCTGCAAAGTGGGAAATTTCGTAGTGCTTTGGGGTACGAAATACAGAGAGACAGCAGAGGTCTTTTCTATTTCAAAATCACTCTCAAATACAATAGTCGATGGAAGTTTATAAACGCTTATTTAAATGCCTCACAAGTACCCTCTCCATACAAGATGAGATGGTTGACTCGATCACAGAGGAAAGAAAACTTAAAGATACCTATCAAAGATAAGAAGACAGGTGAGTTGGTTTTTCGTTCAATCCCCTTAACAACGGATAAAGCGTGGGTTCATCCGGGAATTAAGAGATTTAATTGGATAGATCGAGGAGTTAAAAAAGGCATAGAGCGAGCTATGCCCGAAGTGATGAGGTATCTCACTACTGAAATGAACAAGAAAGCGTTAGGACAATGATTTATATTATACGATGTGAAAGCTCTCTTGGAGCTTCTATTTCTACATTAGGGATAACTCTAAAAAAAGGAGATGCTTTCGAGTGTCCTGAAAGAGTCTATCACAAGAACAGAGAAATAAAGTCTCTAGCTTCAACGGGAGTTATTTCTGTTAGACCTAAGCAGGCAGTAGTAGCTCAACCGAAGTCGAAAGGGTTGGGGGCAATCACTAAAATGAAAGCTCCACCACAAAAGCAACAACCAAATAATGTGGTACACAATACCGAAGTTGTTAATAAGACTGAGGTCATACAGCAAAACGTAGACTTAGACGATTTGACTGAGAAGCTAATGACGAGACTGAGCGGTTTGCTCTCTCCTGACTTGTTAGCCCAAGCGATTGCGAGTCAGCTTCCTGCACAGCAAGTTGTTGTTCAACAATCTGAAAGTGCGAACTCAACCAACCAACAAGGGTATAATCCTCAGTCTTCCGAGGAGTTGACATTCATACCCTCTAAGATTATTTCTGACACTACTAAAGTATCTTCATCTATGGCGAGTGAGTCTAGTGGAGAAGACAATGACCTCTCAGACGCTTTGTCGGCTTTGAGAGCTATGAGAAAGGCTAATAAAGATGGCTAAAGGCGTAGGACTAGATATTGGGACAATGAACCTTGTTTCTTCCCGTATTGGAAATAAAAAAGAAGTTAAGACTCGTAGAATGAGAGACTTGTTTATTGATCTTCCTGCTTCGGCAAAGAAGATGTTAAAGCTCGGCTCTGTCTCCTATATTGAGTCTGATGATCATTTGCTTGTACTTGGTGATGAAGCTATGGAAGTCGCTAATATGTTCGGTAGAGAGGGGCGCAGACCGCTTAAAGCAGGTCTTGTTTCTCCTGATGAAATAGACTCACTCACAGTCTTAGGACACATGGTTAAAGATGTGCTTGGCGAGCCTAGCCATGAGGGAGAACATTGCTATTTCTCAATCCCTGCGGCTCCTGTAGATGTGAACATGGACGTGGTATATCACAAGGGAGTTTTCTCTCGTATCGTTCAAGAGTGTGGTTATACTGCTCACCCTGCAAATGAAGCTATGGCTATCGTCTTTTCTGAGACTGCCAAAGAGGGCTTTTCGGGTATTGGCATTTCTTTCGGTTCGGGCATGACTAACATTGCTCTCGCTATCAACACCATTGAGGGTCTTTCATTCTCAGTGGCTCGTGGTGGTGATTGGATTGATCAAGGTGCGGCTCGCTCAGTAGGTGGGACTGCTTCAAAGATGTGCGCTGTCAAAGAGAAAGGCATTGACCTGAACTCTCCTAAGAATCGTGAGGAAGAAGCCATTTCTTTCTACTACAAGGCTCTCATCGAGTACGCTCTCGACAACATCGCACAGCAGTTTGTGATGAAAGGTGGACACCTGACTCTGAACAAGCCCATTCCAATCGTAGTGGGTGGAGGTACGAGTTTAGCAGGTGGCTTCATGGAGTTTTTTCAAGAAGTCTTTGAGACAAAGCGTAAGCGTTTCCCTATTGAGATTTCAGAAGTGCGCCATGCTTCTGACCCATTTCACGCTGTCTCTAAAGGTATGTTGATTTTAGCTCAACAAGAGTACGATGAGGATTGATAGCCCCTTAATCTCTCCCTAAAGTAAAAAGGGAGATTAAGGCTATGAAGATACTTATTGGAGGAGACATTTCTTTCGGCAGAGTTCATCGTGGGGAATGTATTTCTTATTCGGTTGAGGGCTGTTTAGATGACTTGGCTCTCATTCCTAGAGACTACAGCATAGTCAATTTGGAGTCTCCGATCTGCTCGACCCCTCTTTCGGGTGAGAAGTTCGACAACTACGACAGCACTTTACTTTATGCTCACCCTAATGATGTAAGACACCTTAAAAAAGCTAAGATTGACTTCGTTTCTTTAGGGAACAATCACGCTTTAGATCATGGTGTTAAGGGTGTAGAAGAAACAGTGAGCTGTTTAGATAAGGCTTCTATTTCTCACTGTGGGACTAGAGAAAGTCACTTTGTAGACCACAGTCGAAAACTGATCATATTCAGTATCGATTTGATAGAAGATTATAAAGCTAACTCTCCTGTCATGTGTTCACGAAATGTAGCTCAACTTTTCGAGGGTACTTTGAATTTAAGGCGAGCCTATTCTGACCACTTGATTGTTATATGCTGTCATTGGGGAGAAGACTTTTATTTATTTCCTACGACCCTTCAGACTAGGTTAGCTCGTAGGCTTGTAGATTTAGGGGCTGATATGATTGTGGGTTGCCACCCTCATGTTAAGCAACCTGTAGAAATGTATAAAGGTAAGCCGATCTTTTACAGCATGGGGAATCTTTATTTCACACACCATCGTAAAATGTACGATAACTTAGCAGAAGTCCATCAGTCTTTTATTTCAGTAGTAGACTTTGACGGCAGAGAATATATCGGGCGTAAAGACTATAAGGGCTTCATTCAGAGTGGTATCTCAGTAGACTTTTAATAACCTCAGTTAGACGATACTGTTTACCTTTAAACTCTCATGGAGAATATTATGAAACGACTAGCGTCAGAAGTCCTTAGAGATTTAGAAATAAGAGTCGCCAGACTTGAGAAACAATCTAACATTGAATGGAAAGTAGAGGGGTTTCCCCTCAATGGAGACAGATTAGAGATTTACAAGTTTAGAGGGAACGAACGACAGTTTCTTAAATGGTTCAAAGGTGAAAACCTAGAAAACCTTTTAGATGACATTCAAATCTATGGTGATGGGGGCGATTGGGAAGTTTATAATGGAAAGCTAAGTAGAACAGCTCGTCTTGAGAAACAATCTTCAAAAGACATCTTTCGTTTGCCAAACGTAGAGACTGTTGACTTTTCCCCTGCTGGAAGTGGTAAGCAATATCAATTTGAGAGAACTCACGATGTTGTAGCTTTTGATATGAATCACAGAGATATACGTCTTCTTATCAAAACCCTTGGTCGCCTCTATGATCACCCAATAACGGGAAAGGTACAGGGGGGTGAGACGGTTGATGGTCCTCTTCAAAGAGCACTTATCAAAAAGAAAGACATACTCTTACTGAACTTTAATCTGATTCCGAAGGGCGATCTCGATTTCACAAAAGAAGTCATTCGCAATAATCCAACGTCTACATTCTACTTGGAAATAGCAGAAGACAGAAAACACTCTCGCAGAAGCTTCGATTGAGTCTTAGTTAGTGAGGTTCTTACCTCTGCACCACTTAGAGTCTTCAAGCGTCCAACATAACCTTTGACGACCTCTTTTGCGTTTAAGAGCTTTCTCAGCTTTCATAGCTTCTGACCTGTTAGCGTATGTGCCATAAGTACACATGAGCTTCCAAGGTCTGTGTTTAGAGG
>CEPW01007085.1_pt1 | contig 14448 bp, 23 predicted proteins | sample 356211 | NCBI WGS metagenome assembly CEPW01 (sample SAMEA2620021, study PRJEB7988) | marine metagenome | biome: marine biome (ENVO:00000447); feature: deep chlorophyll maximum layer (ENVO:xxxxxxxx); material: "saline water (ENVO:00002010), including plankton (ENVO:xxxxxxxx)" | depth 25 m
CAAAAGATATGCTTCTATCAATGGGAAAAAAGGCACGTTGAGTGTATTCAGATCCCCTGCAGCAACAGAACACAGCCAATCTGCAGCTGAACGCGTCGTGAGAAGGGCCCAGCTAGAGACAGTTCTTCATTGCCATTTGCAGTGTTCTTTTATCGCTGCTTAGTCATCCTTTCTGATGACAAACGGACCAATCAGCCAAGCTCGTCCAGCTAACCATCGAGGATCAAGCTTTCTTGGACATTGATGCAGACATCGCGGCGACGAGAGCCATACAACCAGCAACAGCGAGGAAACCCATGACCTTATTTATTGGTGATCGAAGCCTCTCTCTGCATATGAGCCACTGAGGTATCAACCAGTACAAAGCAACAGAGGTTGACTTAAAGCATGACTTTGGTCAGCTCAATCGGTATCAAATATCGCTAAAGCGACTGATCTGCCTCAATCACCGAGTCCACGTGCTGAGTGCTGGGTTGCGGTCAGAACTAATCGGTGGATCCCACCAAAGCCATCTTCCAGTGGAACGGTCTGAATGAGGTCAGTCCAAAACAACATTCAGGGTCCTGCAGCACTTAGAAGCTCGAAGGCCCACTCTTGTCCAGTGCTGCGTCTTTGAACCAGGTCCATACGGCTTTGATCCACTGTGGTTTGGAGCGGAGGCTGACCATGCTTAATGTGCCGAATGACAGAATTCCGGTCACCACTGCCAAGGCTGCATCGACCCAAATCCATAGGACGACAAGCAGAGCACTGAGGAGGGTGATGAGCAGTGTCCGCTTGTCGTTCATAAGGCCCTGTTTCACTGAAATTTGCTTAGATCCAAAACCCCATTGACGCTTGGGAGACAACCTTGAAAAAAGACTGACGTCAAATCAAACCAGGGCGATGATGCATAGATGATCAGCTCACTGCTCAATATCCTCTGGGTCGTTCTCGGGGGATTCGTGATGGCCCTGGGGTGGTGGCTAGCCGGATTGCTCTGCGCAATCACGGTGATCGGACTGCCCTGGGCCCGCTCTTGTTTTGTGATCGGCAAGTTCGCTCTATGGCCCTTCGGACAGGAAGCAGTCAACCGCAAAGATCTGAGCGGCCGAGGCGATCTAGGCACCGGGCCGCTTGGTCTGGTTGGCAACGTGCTGTGGTTTCTGGTGGCGGGCTGGTGGCTGGCGATTGGCCACCTCAGCTCAGCTCTCGCCTGCTTCGTCAGCATCGTTGGGATTCCCTTCGGGATCCAGCACATCAAACTGGCATTGATCGCATTAGCTCCCGTTGGCATGTCGGTGGTGCCGGTGCGTCCGTTGAAGTGAGATCCGAAGGGAAGACGAACGTGGGGACCACATGCCAGAGAGGTCCGATGATGCCGACCTCCGAGTGAACGGTTGCTGGTGCATCCAGCACATCAAATTGACGAATCACGAGATACAGCAACTCATTGGCCGCACCTGTGAGGCCTGAACAACTAAATTCGACGATGATGATCTTGACGCAATGATTCCAGAGCCATACGAGCTTTTCGACATTGATAACGGTCCAGATAAGGTTTTTTTTATTGGGACTGCATGGATCGTTCTTTTCCTGTTCCTCTTGTAAGAACAATCAAAGCCCCGTTTTTTCTAACGGTGCAAGGTTCTCATGCCATGCCTAGCGAAGTCTTGTTAGGCATGGGACTATCTTGAGTTAATAGTAGTCTTAACCGAGGACTATTGTTGATCTCGGCCTTCTCCTTGAGTATCACGCCATCCATGAACAAGATCTAGGGCACTCAATTTGTATGGTCGACGCATGATCAGCCGTCTGTATCTTTTGTGACCCGTATGGCCGGATACCTTCCTCCGATCCATTTGTTCAGCGTAGTCAGAGTGAAAGGAGTAGAAGCACTGAATGAATCCATTTCTCCTCCTCCTCAAACGGATCGGTCAATGGTTCATCGACCTGGGTGAACGCCTTTCCGACTCAACACCTCAGTGCGAGAGACAAGGCACGCTGAAAATCCAGCATTCTGCGCCTGAAGCGGCAACGGACGATGACCAAATTGAAGGATTGCCCGCGACCGCACCGTCCTTTGAAATTCAGGGCCTGACCGAAAGGGTTAACAGCAAATCACTAGAAGCCATGAAGGTTGAAACCTTGCACTTGCTCTTTGCTATGCATGCTGCACATCTCCTTGGCTCTGAAGTTCACCAAGCACGAAAAGTCGGTCTTGTTCTGGAATCAATCCAACGCCCTCGAAGCGTTTCCAACGACAAAATGCAGTCTCTCAACCAGAACGGTGCCATTTGGAATCGTGATGCAGGGGCCATCGATGCACTGATTTGCCTACTTCGCGATATTCCGATGCCAGATACACCGATTGCTGATGCCATCGACCTTAGAACCGAAGAACGTGAAATGGCTGACAAGCTCCTAGATGCTTATGAAGACAACTTCAATAAACAATTGCTGGAGAACACCCTCCGTCGCAGTTAAGCAATTCAGCTCTATCCAGATCTGCTCTGATGAACTCTTCTATTAGAAAATACTGAAAATATAGACCACAACATACTTGTCTTTGCTTTGTAAGTCGCAGCACTATCCTGCACCGCATACCAGGGGATTGAGCACCTGCTAGCGCATGAAATGGGTCAGCTTAAGTGTTCCTTGAGATACCAGCTTACGACAGGTCTAATAATGAGACTTAACCCTCTTAAAGTTAACCAACGAAAGTGGCGTGAGTTCCACAGGCTTCGCTCCCGAAAACAGGGTGATTTGAAACAACCTTGATATGAAACGAACGGAAGCTAGAACATCGAATTCGAGTATTTAACGCACCTCGCGCGCCAATGGGCGGATATCCGGTCGCGATCGCATCATCACGATCCAAGACATTCCAATAGGGTTGCGGAAATTCTTCATTACGGATGGCTGAAGACACCACCAACAATAAAAATTGCGGTGGCAAGAAGAACGCGATGCTCGCCTACGGCATCGTTCAGATTTCTGCCACTGTGATTTCAGCATTGTCTTTGGCTGCGATCGCCCTTGGGTTGTGCAGCATCAAACAGGAAAGTAAGGCATTCAACGGTTGCGTTTCTGAAGTCACATCCGGTGGCATGAGCAATGCAGAAGCCGTTCGTTACTGCAACGGAGGAAACTAAGTGGATCAGATCGAAATCGACAACTGGGCCAAAATTGCCAACGATATGGAGGCAGCCGGAACAACCGAAAGCTGGTTCTATTTGCGAGCTCGGGCTATCGCTGATGGCAAGCCTGACCCGATGCCCAACGTCTCTGAGCTCATGGGCGGCACCAGTGAAGCAAGCTAAGTCGTGACGCCCCCCATCAACGACGCACCAGTGACTCAACCCAGTCGCGATCAGATCCTCGCCAGCTCTGCCGGCTGGGTAGCAGTGCTCCTCAATGTTGTACCTGGCCTTGGTGCTGGATACCTGTACCAACGTCGATGGACGGCGTACTGGATCACCTCCGCTCTAGCGACAGCTTGGTTCGTAGCAGGAGCTGTTCTCGCTCAAGACATGGATGCAGCTTCAGAGTTGCAAAATCAAGTTGTGGGGTTGGCGGGGTTGTTGGCCTTATCCGGCAGCACTGCTGCTGAAGCTGGATTCGCCTTAAAACGTGTGCGTTCGAAGCTGGGCTGACGCTCGATCAATCTGGCCAAATTTGGCAAATCACCGCGTGTTTCGATCGGTTTTGGTACAACCACGATCACTTACCAAAATTAAGCTGATCTGCAAGTTGAATGAACTCTGTTAACCATTTGTTCAGAGCTGCTCAAATAACCCGAAAAGATTGAAACAACGCCCCACAAACCATTTCTAAGACCTAGTTTCTGAATGCTTAGGCGTTTCACCCTGGAGCTTTTAAAATGAGTGAAAACACTCAGAAGTACGACGAATTCGACTCGTCGGACAAGACTGACGACAAGTACGAATCATTCCAAGTGCCCTTCAGCACTAACGAAAAGCACTCAGCTGACGAATTCGACCCCGAGCACGACGCCGCGATCAACAATCCAGAAAGCCGCCATCGCGACAAGCTCCTCGACAAAATTTGCGATACCCATCCAGGTTCTCCGATGTGCAAAGTCTTTGACGACTGAGCTATCGCAACATCAACAACAAAAAGCCTCGCTTTAAGCGAGGCTTTTTTATGGTTTCAACGACTTAATCGCGCCAGATCCCAGCTTTCGTACGCAAACCACGAAACGTCGGGACCGATGCACCAGTGGAACGCGTGAGCGAAAGAATCAAACCACCGATCAACGCCAGATTCATCACAAACCCGGCATCAACCGGAAAGGTGTGAAAAATCAACGTGGTCGGAACCAGGAATAACAAGAGCAGTGACGCTCCAAGGCGGGTATTCGATCCGAAAACAAACAAGATCGATCCAAGTGCCAAAACCACAATTGCGCAGGTCAGCAAAACACCGGCCAAGGGCTCTGGCACACCACGGGACGAGATCGCCCCCACCGTGCCGGAAAAATCGTTGAGCTTGCCGGGCAAAGCATTCACAAATACAGCCGCCATGAATGCACGGCCGAGGAAATCAAGTGCTTGGGACGGGGCCAGAGACTTGTTCATCGGAATCGGTCGACCGCGATCACGGTCAATTGGTATCGGTCGAAACATTACGTGCTCGACTCGAGAGAGCGTGACGGCGAGCTAAGACACCCAGCGATCGACATCCATGATCGTTTTGATTAAGAGTCCCAGACGCTTGAACTCAGCGAAGTTCACGTCTTTGACCGCCTGATCCAGTCCAGAATCAATCCATTCACCATTGCGCTTCTCATAAATCGTGAAATCCTGATCGAGAGACTCGCGCTGAATGCAATAGGTGATGCCGTCGTCGTGGAGGTAATCGGCGGAATGCAATTGCAGAGCCATGGCGTTGGTGTGGTTAGTCGAGAGACGGTGGAGCAAACGTGTCAGCCACGGCAACAATCCACCGCGCTGCCGCTGCGGTTGCTTGCTCCTTGGTGATGTTGAATTCGAGATCGTGCCCCTGCTCGAGCAAATCAGGAATGATCGTCTGCCACTGCAATCCTGCAGCACTGGCATTGAGATCTCCAATCAAGACGAAAGACTTCGCCGCGCCTGACACCGCTTTGGTGTAGTCGGGATTGCTCGTAACTTTGCTGCGATACCAGTCGCCAACCTGATCCCGTTGGGCCTTACTCAAAAAAGGAGGTGCATCAACCAAGTAGGCATCGAGCACCAACATCGGGCTCGGTGCAGATTTGCCTGGATATTTCAGCTCAAACCAGGCCTGACCGATGGAAGCTGCATCAGGCCAATCACAAAGTAAGGCTGCGTCTTGACTATCCAAAGAGCGTTGTTGGGCCAGCTGGTCGATCCGAGCGAGCAGTGCTGCACCGGTCAGAGGTGGTGCCGTGCGAGAGCGTTCGGCTCGGGCCTCGTTCATGGCCTCAGCAACGGCCGCTTCGTTCTGCTCAAGCGTTTCAAGGGCACGCCTGAGGTTGGTGTCGGCATCGGGCTGATTGGTCACAGCAGTTTCCGAATCGTCAAACAACCTGAGTTACGACCCTAGTTCTCAAGGGCAATCCCGAGGCAGAGCAACTGGATCAGCTAAAACCGCTACCCAGCCAGCCAAGGCCAGCGAATTCCAACCGATTCCAGGGGATCCATCACCATTTTGTTGAGAGCACGGCCAAGCAGCACTTGAGGCTCATCCGCACGAATCGGGATGACGCGGTGCTGACGTTGGGATGAGCCTGTGGGAATCACGATTCCCCGTCGCAACAATGAGTTGGCAGCTTCCAGACCACACACATAAGCCCGTTCCTGGCAGAGGCCCTTGGCGCCGAACTCTCGTTGACCCATTCGCACCCAGTCGCCTGCACACACCAGAGGAGCCAGGGATGTCTCCAGTGGGGGCCGCTGATGAAAACTCCCCGGCGAAAACAGTGAAACCGAACCCGGGTAACGCCGCACCTCCTGGTCCACCACCTGCGCATCGCGAAACCCGGGTTGCGCCATCGGCAATAGATCCCGCATCAAGCAGTCGACGATCTGCTGATCGCTCAGTTCTGCAATCGCCGTTGCGTTGTAGAAGTCGCTCGCGACCACCGAGCCCTGCGGTTCGGACCCACCCCAGAGCTCCTGTTGGCTGTCCCGTTGCAGTTGGTCCAGCATGAAGAAGGTGGCGCCAGCTCCCTTCATCGCGCGGAAGCGTGAAAACACATTGGCGGGGTCAGCCACGGGCACCGTGCGATCCAGCCACAGACGCACCGAGACCACATCAATGGCGCCAAGCGAGCCGGCTCGTTTGAGCTCTGGAGCCAATTGAGCGCAGTGCGGCGACTTCGCCATCAAGGCCCGCATGCCTTTGGCTCCCACAGCCAGAACCACCGCATCAACGTTGTCGATCAGATCACTTTGACCTGTGGCTAAAGAGCGGGTCTCCACCGAGCACACCGACCTCCCATCCGAAGACATGTTCAAGCGAGTCGCCAACGTGCTGCCCAACACCTCCAACCGATACTCATCACGTAACCGTTGGCTCAAAGGTGCGAATAGACGTTCAGCAATGCTTTTGCTCTTAATCCAGCGCACATCAAAGGAATCTTGATGAGCTAGTGCGTAGTAATAAAGCAGTTCCATCGTCACCGCCGCCGAGAGCTGCTCCGGTGGCTTGAACAGACCTACCAGCAAGATGGGGCGCAGGAATTCGTCGATCATCCGATCACTGATCTGCAGTTGCTTAAACAGCGTCAGTGCATCAATGGAGTCGTATTGCCTGAACACCGCATCACTGCGGTTGAGATCCAACATGGCAACCAACAGCCCGGCAATGCTGAGCCGATCGGCGACCGGTAATCGCTTGAAGTTATGAATGGTGGCAAACGCTTGGCCAAGCGGGCTGGGCCATTGGTTTTCCTCACCAAACACCGGTGCTGTCGCCTCAAGCCCTGCAGGAGACCAGAACGCACTCGTGGTGAACTCGGTGAAAACATCTGAGAGACCAAGTTCAGCCGTTAGCGCATTGATATTGGGGTAGTCCTTCCAAAAGCCACGGGTACCCGCTTCGAACGGTTTACCACTGGCGGTGGTGCAAGGCGTGCTGCCGGTGGGATCGTCCATCCCATCGAGCAACGTCACATCAACGCCCGCTTCGCACAGAGCTTTCGCAGCGCCCCAGCCCGCCCAGCCAGCACCCACGACGACGACACGAGATGGATGATCTCTCTCAGTGAGAAGGTCGTTCGCCATCTAGACAGCCAAAGTTCGCGCAGTACGGAATAGTGACTTAGTCAACCAAGAATTCACTACGTAAGGCCCTTGCGTCCTGAATGCGTTGCGCAGAAGCCAAATGGCGTAAACGCGTATTGAGCCAAGCCCGCAGACGAGTCGACGACACCGATTTGCTGAGCATGCTGTCACTCGGTTCCGGGTCACCGAAAGGAATAGTCATCTCAGCTAGCAGGTCGTCAACGCTAAGCAAAACAACAGATCAACCGGCGGTGATGTGACATCTCAAACCGTCGCTGACGATTCAATTGCACGTCGCAATAGAAGCGCAACGTCGCATTAGCTGGAGATGTCGCCTAGGGGGTAGGGATTGGCATACCAGGCGATCGACGGTTCGGAGAAAAGACTGGCATTGCTGAAATCATCGGCATTGGTACTCCAACCACGCACATCCGACTGGAGGTGATCGGATTCATAGACCGGCACAAGGCCATCAACAACTTTGGCGTTGCGATACACCCGGAAATCTCGACCTTCCAAGCTGTAGCGATCCGATGCCTTGAATTCCTTGACTTCGTCGCGATCGACACTCCATACGGTTGCACCCGTAAGGGCATCGCTGAACCGATGTGTGGCAACCGATTGCTTGTTTTTCACAGAGCTCAGAAACAGCGGATCCAGATTGGAGAGCTGATCGTTACTCAGATCAAGCTTGATGAGTTCTTGCGGAAGTGCAGTCAAGTAAGACGACTGCATCTCCTGTGTTTTGAACCCGTAAACCGGCAAGCCGCTTGTGGAGGTTGTAATCGTGCTAATCGCATCCGCCTGATTGCTCGTAAACCACATGCTTCCATCGGGTCCTTGGGCGATCCGATGCATTACGCGCTTACCAATATTGGGAATGTCAAATGTTGTTTGTGATGTGCGCCCCTCATCATTGATCTTGAGTTGCACCAGAGCATCTTCTTGATATTGAAACCACACCGATTCACCATCCTGTCCAACAGCACCGCCAGCTCCCTTACTACGGTATTGCTGATAACCAATGAATGACTCTGTTTCAGGATCAAACCGGGCAATACCCCCTTTGGTTTGGTTTACATTTGAATCCGTTTCCTTATCATTATCCCCTTCAACAGTCACCCAAATAAAACCTTTTGGACCCTGAAAAATATTAATTGGCCGAGTATTTCCATCAGAATCTAAACCAGTAATCTCATATTCACTCAGAACACCATCCTTACTCACTTTGCCAATCTGACTTGTAGCTAACGAAACGAACCAAGCATTACCATCGCTATCAAGCTCGACATTAATGGGCCCACTAGCCCCAGCTTTGTCTTTAATATCATGGTCTAGATTTGGTGCAAAGTTATCGCGTGTTGGAAGAATAAATTTCTGATCTTCGCCTGTCTTCGGATCGAGACGACCAATCACATCAGAGGATTTTCCGGTGTACCAAAGGCGATTGTCTTGATCGATTGCGAAACCATGTGGCCCGACGACACCCTCAGCTTCAGGATCATCGAAGGCGACCGAGAATGTTTGCAGGATTTCTCCAGTTCGCCGATCCAATTCAATAATTTCATCTGCATGCTCTAATGTCGCGTAAAGACGACCATCATGATCAAAGCGAATGCCGTGAGGGTAAGAATCCTCTGGCGTCTCAAAATAAGCGACATGTCCATCGGGGCTTAATCGACCAACGCGATCGTGGAGCCCTTGAGTGAAATAAATAAATCCATCAGGCCCAGAATGTATTTCATGCGTGTCTATCAAATTGGGAGGGTCGGACGAGAGCCTTATCGAATAATCAATAACTGTGCCGACATCGCGCGATGAAACGTGTTTCAACCAACGTTTAAATGCCTTTTTACTCCATTGTTCTCCCTCACCCATGGGCGCAGAAGAAGTACAACCGATGCAAATGTCCGAATTGGATTGTGCTTCGACAACTCCATGACCACTTCCCATGATGCAATCAACAAACTCTATTAATGCTTAACTAGCCAGAGACACCAAGACAAATTCAAGCCCATAGAATAAATTTAGAATTAGATTGCAGACTCTGTACACCCTTTAGAAGCTTGCCTATACCCGAACAGATTAGTCACATGATGATGATTGATTCCAAGAGCAATGAGCAAGAAAAATGAAGCCATTAGGGCCGTTCTGTTGTCTCAAATCCATGACCGCATTGAAGCGACCAACGTCGATCGACCTGATGAGCAACACACTCAACAACCTTCCACAAGCAGTCCTGCTCACGATTAGGTCTTAAATAAGTGATTGAAGAGGATCAGACGTCCTTCTAATTCTGTTGTCTTCACCCAACGACGGTTAGCTGGCTGCTTTTAACCACGGGGAACTTCGCTCTATCGATTTGGCCGCTGACATCTCCATGCGGACGTAAAGGGGCAAGAGCTTTGCGGGGATGCGGCTCAGGAGCTCTTTCTCAGATTTCATAGAAGCCAAGGCATGGATAGCTCTGCCCTTCGCATCCTCGTAAGTAAAAACATCCAAGCCTGCAGGACTGATGTCAGCTCCAATTGGATTGCCATCCCTGAGCAAAAACCGCGACACGCTTCATCAAAAAGGCGATCTAATTGTCTTGTGTTAATCCGGCTCACGCGCCAGCTGTCATCAGATCAATACGTCCCTGCTCGTTGTGGCAGATCAGTTTTCGATGATTGGCCTGAGCTTGTAGGCAGGGAAGGGTCAATCGCCTGAAAGCCTGATTCTGCTGTTCTGACCTGCCTCTTTCAGGAGTAAAGAGGACGTCTCCCAACGCCCTCCCTCAACGCAGGCTCTACATGGCTCGAAGCAGCCTGCAGTTCAGTTATGTCTCGTTTCAATACGAAAGTCATCCGTAGAAAGGCGGATTGACTAAGAGCTACCTCTTAGCGTGGATCCAGGCGGCGGCGGATCGCTGAACGAGCAAGGAAACGTGACTTGCACCAACGGAGACGCAAACTAAAAAAAATCGACCCTCGCCGGAAGGTCGATTGCCTCATCACATGCCCACCAAATCACTAGCCACGGCGAGCAGCATGACGCAACTGCGCATCTCTGCCTTGCTGCGGCCCTGCTATGGCGTCAAACCATCGCAATCGACCCTTGCCAGTCACCAGACAAATGGAGTAGTACAGGTGTACTGGCTTATGGGTTATGGAGGATTGGGCGTTTGTTGACGAACGAGACCTACAGGGATGGAAGGGTGGGGTGGTGTGCATGACATGCCAGCACTTCACCTACGGAGTCGACCGTCACTGCCACACGTTTGTTGCCTGCAATCTTCGACAACAACGCTTGGAACAGGGTGATCACCTCAAAAAACGCTGCAAACTCTGGGCACCCACATGGCAGCAAGAGGTCGGTTGGGCTCCAGAGGCTGGCTGAATTCGTGGACACTGGCTTGTTCACCATTCCAAACCAGCGCCACTGGAAGGACCAGCTGCCAAGCTCTGGGCCAGGGCCAGTTGAGCAGCCGCAACACTGACAAGGGGCTCTCATCGAGTTATTTTTGATTTGTGAGGAAAAACGCCTCACGGGGTGGAAACAAGGACACACTCCCGAGAAGCGTTTCGAAACCCCTGCCTTCGGCGGGGGTTTCTTTTTGTTTGTCGAGATAAGACGCCAAAACCAGCACTGATCGAATTCAACGACCTGTGTTCTCGTCTGCCCTGAGTCAGACTTGGTCATCTGGGGTGGATGCCATGCCTGATCGATCTGCGATCAAACAATCAGGTGTTGCAGCCCAAAGGTTCGTGTTTAACAACGCACGTGCGGGAATAGACCGCACAGGTCACATCATCGCGATCGCCGGAGGTGCCATCAGCGCATCACTGAGTGCACTCGGCAACTTCAGTGTTGATCCACAGTTGATTGGCCGAATCAGCGCGGCATCAAGCACGCATGGAGTCAGTGCAGCAGACCTTCTCAGCAAGCTGCCCGGCGAACTGAGCCAAATGGGAACCACCGCGGTCGACGCCTTCCTGAACGGTGGCGATGCCCTTGGGAAACGCTGGTCGACGGCGAAAAGTCTTTGGGAAGACGGCTCGGCCAACACCAACCTCGGAACCACCAACGCATCGTGGCTTGAACAATTCCGCACAAGTGCAGACAACCATCGCGATGGACTCCTTGCAGCCGCGCGAACACCAGAGTTCTGGCAGCGCACCCTTGGCAACGCGATCGAAGCAAGTGTCACCGCCGCCGCCATCACAGCAGTCGATCAACTGCTGATTCACCGAGATGAGCTCATCAATGGCAACCATGACGAGCGAAGAACGTTGTTGTTGGACATTCTCAAAACAAGTGGACTAATGGCCGCGGGAGCCATGCCGGTCTCCGTTGTCTTGGCCCTGGCGTTGATGCTGGTACCCGGCCTGACGGTGGCAATGGGTCCGCTGGGATTGCTTGGTACAGCCGGCTTGGGTTTGCGGCTTGTCTCGTCAACGATGAATCATCCGAGTCGGCAAGAAATTGCTGCCTTGGAGCATCTGCGCGGCGAGCTACAGGCGCTGGTTTATGAGCTTCAACGGGACAGTGACGGGAACCTAACCATCACAGTGGAGGCAGAACCAATCTGCTGAAACAACGTCTATTTCTGACCGACGACTTCAGTCCATTCCGACAAAAGATCTAACAAACGCCCCGAGCGACGACGCTGCTGGTCGTCATGTTTGTAGCAGAGCTCTGCATACAACTCATTTGAAAGTGCTGACAAAGAGCCAGGATTGGTCTTATGACGCCTCATCGCATCAAACACTTTGTTGAATAGTATCCAAACTTGAAGATCACGAAAAGCGGCTAACGAGAAACGCCAATCGATATCTTCAAATAATCACAGAATGACAAAAATTAGTATCAACGCTCACCGACTCAACGTCATGCTTGAGCGGCATAGCCGACTTATTGCTGTTGTTGCTCTTGCTGCGTTTGGCGCTTTTGAAGCTCTAGCTGATGCAGACGGTTCAAATTCTGCTGATGTTCTCCTGGGGTCCAATGTTGAGGAAAGGCAACCCTGCTCTGAAGCTCGGCGATTTCGTTGTTGAGTGTTCTCGTTTGGTCCTCGGACCGTGGTGCCAGTTCAGTGTGATGCATGAGCTGTCCCTTGACAGCGCCGCAACATGAATAGACATCACTTTTGCAAAGAGCAATGGAACGGTTTCGGACAGTGAGCTTTGAACCGGGCGGCCAAACCGTTGTCGAGATCCATGCTCTTGACGTCCCTAATCAGCAGGTTGAAAGCGAAAAAAAAATGCAGCAACCAAGACAGCTCAGGCGGGTTCGACGTTCCAATCTCAACACAAGAACGTGGGATGCCGCTTAATCAAAATGAACCAATTACGACACCTTTCAGAGGATTCGAGAAACGCAGCAAAAAATCGTTCAGCGTGTTGACATCCGCAGCGCGACTGCAATGTTCAAAATCGAAGAGCTCACTGAAAACGGCTGGTGCCACACAGCAGAGCATGAAAATCAAGACAATGCGTTTTGGCATGCAAGAGCTAAAAGTGATGCCGACGGCCACACCTACAGGGTGATCAGCAGAGAGTTCCATACGGTCTGTCTGCTGACCAGTAATGGCACTGAATGCTGGGAGTTGGATTAAGCCCTCCCAGCAGAGCAACACATTCAATAACGAATGCCGCGGTAGGTACGTTCAACATCCCTTGAAGCCTCATCGAGCCGTTCTGCATAAAGTTTCCGCTCGTAACGGAGCACCAGCTCTTTCGACAAACGAGCTGGTGTGTCGTAACGAACACCTCGATAGGTACAGGCAGGCATGGAACGGAGTAGAGAGAGACTCCAAAAAAATGGTCCAGACACGATGAATGGCAAGCGGATTTGTATCCACTCGTGCATAACTTTCGATTGTTTTGAGGTCATTCGTATCTCCGCGCTACGAATGAAATGGCTCAGGTCTTAACAAGTAGTCATTTGCGTTGAGTTGTTGTCTTGACCCACTGTGTTGTTGGCAAGCCTTCGACCGATGCCACCACAACCCAAAGAACTGTGGATGATGTGCCTTTGTTTTCAACGTAATGAGGTTCAGACGTACCCTCAATAAATGCCTGGCCTGGCTTGAAGACACTGCTCACTTCAGAACCGTCTTCTTGCACGCGAGTGTTGAAGAGATCACCTGAGTTGGTCTCTTGAACATGCACAAGCAACGGTGCCGGATGTGTATGCAAAGGAATTTTTCCGCCAGCAGGAATCTCGACACGGAACAGGCGTAATTCCGGTGTTCCCTCTGGATAGGTCAGGGTGGACCCATTCAACGTCTTTGTCCCGCTGAACACCTTTTGAATCACAACCCCAGGAGAAGGTTGAGCACTGGCCCGAGGGGTAGAACGGCTCGTGACGTCAACCGCTAGAGAAAGGATTGCTGTTGCTGCAGCTGCGGACAGTAGACGTTTCATCATCAAGCTTCAAGTGAGACCGACTCCCGCAGTGTGACGTTGATCAAGCGTCATGACCTGCTTTAAAAGACGCACAGAGTCAGACGTCTCATTCAAAGATGACCACATTCGATCACACCACACCCTTCTTGCTGTTGGCACGAATCCACGTCAAAGCCGAGTGCATCGAGCGCTATATGGAGCTCGCACAGGCGACCGATGCCGCAGTGCAGGCCAGCGAGCCAGGGATGCTCCATCACACCTTCGATCAAGACCCAGACGATCAGCAGACGTTTGTGTGGTCTGAGGTGTACGCCAACGACGCCGCATTCATGGCACACGTCGCCAATCCACCTGTACAGGACTATCTGCAAAAGCATGCTGAGCTTGGCGATGGCTTCAGCATTGAGGTGTATGGCTCGGTGGGAACGGAATGCCGCGCCATGATGGAATCCTTCGGTTTGCCTCTCAAGATCTTCGAAAGCAAACTCGGTTACAGCCGGGTCTGACCACGAAAGCCAACAGTGACCTCATCGAAAGCCGATGATGACGTCAGCTTTCGGGCAACCCGTGCCGAGCACTGCAACGTTCCACGAGTTCACGCAACGGGTGAGTTACTCACTGTTGGATGCTTTGCGTCCAGATCCAGAAGCCACTAGTGATGGCAACGACCATCGGCCACGCCCAGTGTTTTCAGGACACTGGGTGCCGGTGACGCCGACTCCAATCCCTGAACCGACATACGTTGCCCACAGCAGCACTCTGTTCACAGAACTCGGGTTGGATGAGGCACTCGCCCACGACCCAGATTTTCGTCGGCTGTTTTCGGG
>CEPW01179455.1_pt1 | contig 14381 bp, 15 predicted proteins | sample 356211 | NCBI WGS metagenome assembly CEPW01 (sample SAMEA2620021, study PRJEB7988) | marine metagenome | biome: marine biome (ENVO:00000447); feature: deep chlorophyll maximum layer (ENVO:xxxxxxxx); material: "saline water (ENVO:00002010), including plankton (ENVO:xxxxxxxx)" | depth 25 m
TGGTAGTAAAGAGGCAATCTTTGCCGCAACTATTGAACCCATTGAATGACCACAACAGATAATATGACCTTCTAGAGAATCAATAAATTCCATGCCGTCTTCAACAAACACATTCCAGGATTTTAATTTTGAAGGTTCTGCAGAAGCCAAAGATAAACCGTGTCCTCTTTGATCTAATGCGTAGATATTAATTTTTTTTTCGAATTTTACCTTCATTTTTTCTAAAAGAATTCTATAAGTATTAGCATTGAACCCTGTGGCATGGAAAAAGACTAAATTTATGTCAGTTGATGAAGTATCGTCAGCAAGATAAGAAAAGTTTTCACCTTTTTTATTCTTAAAATTTCTTCTTTCCATAGAGAGTTGATTAAGGTTTTCTGTGTAGATTATATATTTAGGTCTAGATGGTATTATTTTAATATAAACTAAAAGATATATATGGAGTAAAAAATGGGTTTTAAATTAGCTTGTATTTCTGGCAGAGCTTCTTTGATAGATGATAACAATTATTATGACTTAGAAGCCATTTCACAAGGCGAATTTGATGAAGATACATCTAATGCATTATTGAATATTGAAGGTCTAAATAAGTTAAGTGCAAACTTAGAAAAATTTGAACCTTCTGGACTTATTGAAGAAAAAAACATTGATTCACCTATTTCATCCCCGAAAAATTGTTATGCAGTTGGTTTGAATTACCGAAATCATGCAGAAGAAGCCAATATGGACATACCTTCCGTTCCTATGATTTTTACAAAGCATACTACATGCTTAACAGGGCCGTACTCTGATATAAACATGAGAAGTGACCACGTAGACTACGAAGCAGAACTCGTGGTGATAATAGGTTCGAAAGGTAAGGATATACCTAAGGATAAAGCCTGGGATTATGTAGCAGGTCTTTGTGTAGGTCAGGATATTTCTGACAGAGTAGTTCAATTTTCTTCAAATCCTCCACAATTTAACCTAGGTAAATCATTTGATACGTTTGGGCCCTTGGGACCTTACATAGTTTCACCAGATTGCCTTGATGATAAAACTAGCTTGTCTATTGTATGTAAGGTAAACGAAGAGACTAGACAAAAAGATAATACAAATGACCTTATCTTTGACATCCCAGAAATTATTAAATATCTATCTGAAATAGTTACCCTAAACACAGGAGATGTTATCTTTACGGGTACACCAGGTGGAGTTGGAGTCATGGAGGGTAAATTTCTTAAAGATGGAGATGTACTTATTACTGAAATTGAAGGGCTTGGAAAGATGAAAAATTTATGTAGGAGAGTGAGTAATCATTCAGGAGTTAAATGATATGAAACTAAGTTGGTCGCACACAGTTTTGAAGATTAAGGATAAAACTAAAGTCTTAAATTTTTATAAAGAAGTTTTGGGCTTCACTGTAACTGATGAAGGCGAAATTTATGAAAATGGTCCCGTCATTACCTTTATGAGTTTAGATCCAAATGAACATCATCAACTGGCCTTAATGTCAGGAAGAGAAGAATTAGACAATGGAAGCTCTCTGGATCATGTATCTTTCAGGGTGGAAACCTACTCCGAATTGACAGAGGCAAAAGAAAGGCTCGAATCTGCCGAACATGAATATTTACCACTGTGCCATGGGAATGCACTCTCTTTTTATTTTTCAGATCCAGAAAAAAATGGGATAGAAATTTTCATGGATACTCCTTGGGATGTACCTCAACCTCAAGGTGAAGTTTGGGATCCAAGTTTAAATGAAAAAGAAGCCTTAAGCTGGGTTGAAGAAACCTTTAAAGATAAGCCAGGGTTTGTAAAGAGAGACGACAGCAAAAGACCATTTGTAAATAGATGATAAAGGAATAAGAATGAATAAAATTAGTAAAAATCCTGTAGCTTTAATTACTGGCGGAAGTCGTGGTGTAGGTGCAGCAACAGCCAAACTTCTAGCCTCCAAAGGTTGGAATGTGACCATTACATGCACTAGCTCAATAGAAGAAGCTAAAAATGTTGCGAAAGAGTGTGAAAAATTTGGTGTAGAGGCACTTTGCATATCAGCAGACGTCGGTGATGAATCGATGTGTATAAAAACAGTCACTGAAACCGTCGATAAATGGGGAAGAATAGACGCACTTGTCAATAACGCAGGAACTACTAAATTTGTTTTCAATCATGCCGACCTGGACGGACTTAATGCTGAAGACTTTCTCCATATTTACAGAATAAACGTTATAGGTCCTTTCCAGATGGTAAAGGCTTGTAAACAGTACCTAGTGGAAAGCAATAACCCTTCTGTTGTTAACGTATCCTCCATCGCTGGTATTAAAGGTATTGGCAGCTCTTTAGCTTATGCATCATCCAAGGGTGCACTCAATACGATGACAAAATCTATGGCAAGAAATCTCGGGCCTATTAGAGTAAATGCAATTTGCCCTGGGTTTATACAGGGTGAGTGGCTAAAAAATGGAATGGGCGAAGACCTTTACAATGCTGCTAAAGAAAACCTAACTAACTCTACACCATTAAAATTAACTGTTACTCCTGAGCAGGTTGCAGAGGGAATATATAGCTTTATTGATGTAAATAAAGTTGTAACCGGAGAAACGATGCTTATGGATGGCGGTCATCATTTAATAATTTAATCTTGACTGACAATACTAAGAAATCAGGAATTCAAAATTTTACAGTCGGGAATACACAAGAAACATGGGTTCTGTATCACAACCCCTTCTCTTTGTGTTCCAGAAAAGTAAGATTTTGTTTAGATGAATATAAGATTGAATATAAATCAGAGCCTATCGATCTTATTGAAACTGGTAAATATGGGGTCGCAGAAAAGAGTTTTCTAAAAATAAATCCAGAAGCTACAGTACCTGTCCTTCTCTTTGAGGGTAAACCCATATACGAATCACATGAGCAGATTAAATTCTTAGTAAATAATATTGCGTCTAACACACCTATATTACCGAGCGAAAAAAGCGAAATAGAAGAAATGGATTATTGGATAAAAAAATCCTCGCTTGTAGGGGATCCTATATTAAATCAAGATATTTATGCAGGAAATTGTATTGGACCACTTACATTCCCTCTTTTTGCAACCATGATCAGATATGTTCCCTTACGGGAAATTATAAAAGGGTTATTTAATCATCCAAAAAAAGAAAGGGTTTTGTTGTTCTTAACCCTTAAAGTCCTTGGTTTAAAAACTCTTAATTCTAAAAAACTAATCAGCTTACTTAAAAAATCTCTTTCAAATTTAAATTCTCATTTTTTGGATTTGGAGGAACATTTAGATAAAAGTAAACAAATGTGGATATTGGGTGACGACTTCTCGTTAGCTGATGTAAGTTGGTCAGTGATCATTCATAGAATTCATGAGTGCGGATGGCAAAATTTTTTACTGAAGGATAAACCTAATATAAAAGAATATTACAAAATATTGTGTGCTCGTAAATCTTTTCAATCTTCTGTGATAGATGTGGACCATCCTCTTGTTTCAAAAGGCATCTATGATTTAAAAAAGAAACTAGATGAAGAAAGTTCTATTTATAGAACTTACAAAACTATCTGTAATCAATAATGTTGTCTGATTTTGATGTAACAATAATAGGTCTTGGGCCTGTTGGAAGCTTTGCTGCTTTATTAATGGAGAATCGTGGCCTGAAGGTTCTGGCTATAGATCGCGACATTGATATTTATTCTCTTCCTCGAGCAGTAAGTATCAGCGATCAAGGTTTAAGGATGGCTCAAGAAATTGATCTTGATCAGATTTATATTAAAAATAGTACTGAAGTAAGTGGTGCTGAATTTGTAGACAAAGATTTAAATCGAATTGGTGGGACTCTTGATCTTAAAGGGTTTATTACTTCAAATGCTTGGCCTCCCATGAGATTTTTTCACCAACCTTACACCGACAGAGCAATTAGAGATCGATTGATGCAATCATCAGTAACAGTTTTACTGGAACATGAAATTACTGAGATGAAACAGGAAGATGATTTAGTTTCTCTATGGGTGAAAGATAATAAAAGTAGGAAAATAAAATCATTTACTTCTAGATATTTAATAGGGTCTGATGGTGGATCAAGTGCAGTGCGCAATCTTTTGAACATCAAGCAGGAAGATCTAAACTACAACAGGGATTGGGTAGTAATAGATATTGAACTGCTTAAACCTAATCAGCTTACAGATAAGGCAATACAGATCTGCGATTCGGAAAGATTAGGAACCTTCATCCCGGCTCACCTTCCATTTAGAAGGTGGGAATTTATGATCCATGAAGGCGAAGATAAAGAGCAATTTAATAGCGACGAAATAATTCATCGTCTTATAAATAAATGGTTAAGTCCCAGTGAATATAAAATTATAAGAAAAGCGATATATCAATTCCATTCAGTTCTAGCTTCTAAGTTTAGGATAGGCAATTGTTTTTTGATGGGAGATGCAGCTCATCAAAACCCTCCTTTTATGGGAGAAGGCTTAATGTCAGGGTATAGAGATGCTTACAACCTTTCTTGGAAGCTTGCTTGTGTTTTGAAAGGTAACTGCTCAGATGAACTTTTAGATTCTTACGAATTAGAAAGAAAACCACACGCAAAATTTGTTGTTGAAAATTCAGCAGGTATAGGTGAATTAATGGAAGCATATGCCGATGCTAAAGATCCAAATGACGTTCCTGAAGAACTTGTTTCCAAAGGATATGGATCGTTTGTTTTACCTGACCTAGATGAAGGTCTCTTTTATGGAGGTAAAGCAATAAAAGAAATGTTTGCGGGTCAACTGTTTCCACAAATAATTAAGAAAAAAAACAATATTATTCACGAGAGATTGGATGGAATTTTGGGCAAAAGCTTCGCTATAGTTTCTAATCAGAAAATAGAGATTAATGATAACCAACAAGAGTTTATGGATCAGTTAAACTTCAGTTATATCGAACTAGAAGAGGATCTGATCAATGCGAATCCTTGGCTACAAAGATTTTTTGAATTTAACAGACACTATTTGATTAGACCTGATAGATATGTCTATGGAGCAGACTTTAAGAATATAACTATTGAAAAGTTAATTGAAGACTTAAGGAGTAGAATTACCTTTTAAATGTTCTCTATTGGTAAGAACTTTCAGAATAATTATGGACCTAGGAATAAAAAATAAAAAAGCTATAGTTTGTGCCTCCTCAAAAGGACTGGGTAAAGCTTGTGCAAAAAGTTTGGTCGAAGAAGGTGTTTCGGTATTGATCAACGGAAGAACTAAAGAATCTTTAGAGTCAGCTTACAGAGAGCTATCTAAAATTGATAAATCAGATGTTTCAATGATTTTAGCGGATTTGAATACCGAAGAAGGAAGAAACAAAATTATAGAGACATGTCCAAATGCTGACATATTGATTAATAACAATAGTGGACCTCCTCCCAAGAGTTTTTTAGATACACATGAAGCGGATTGGTTTCATGCTCTGGAGACAAATATGCTTGCTGCAATATATATGATTAAAGCTTTGCTGCCTGGGATGATAGAAAGAAAATTTGGAAGGATAATCAACATAACTTCCGCAATGGTAAAGTCGCCTCACCCGATGATGAGTCTTTCGACATCAGCTAGAACAGGTTTAACAGCATTTTCAAAAAGTATTTCAAAAGATGTAGCCAAACATAATGTGACTTTAAATAACCTTCTGCCTGAAAGATTTGATACAGAAAGACAAGTTTTCATGACAGAAATGTTAATGAAAGATCAAAATATTTCCAGAGACGAGGCTAGAGAGAAAATTACGAGCACAATCTCTGCAAATCGATTTGGAAAGCCAGAAGAGTTTGGTGCTACCTGCGCTTTTCTCTGCAGTAATCATGCAGGCTATATATCAGGTCAAAATATTCAGCTTGATGGGGGGTCTTACGAAGGTTTGATCTAACTAAAATTTTTGCTAGAACAAACTCTTTTAAGAAATGGGGAAGCAATCGGTTGAATACAAATAACTGCGGATAAGTGTTTCATCAATTTGGCCCCATACCCTACAGAAATTAGTTCCGCCCTCTGTTTTTCCAAATTCAAGCTGGTCGACTCTTATACGGTATAGAACTTCATCAGTATTGAATTTTATAATTTCATAATAACCTTCAAGAAATACCTTTTGTCCGATTACATCAACCGCATAAATCATGTCTTTCTTACCTTTTGTTATGTGCATGAAATTGGCATTACCTTCCCAATATGCACCTTTTGGTTCAGAAGAACCTGAACAAGCTGAAAGAAAATAAATGATGAAAAGAATAGATAAACTAGTCTTTATCTTTTGTTCTGTAGTCACCAAACTCTTTATCTCTTTTTGTTAAAGCTTCCTTTAAGTTAGAAGACAGTTCTTGCAGGTGCTCCTTTGTAGAACGGCTATGCATGGCTAAGGCTTGTAATTCTGTTCCTGCTCTTATTCCGTTTCTTAAACCCATAATCTCCATCTGTCTATGAATAGATCTTTTGTTAATAGCTTGTATATCTGCAGGCACTTGTGCAATCTTTTGCGCAATTTTGAGTACTTCTTTCGACAATTCTTTTTCTTCAAAAGATCGGTTAGCAAAGCCTAATTGCTCAGCTTCTATGCCTGAAATAGATTCACCCGTTAGCATCATTTCCATGGCATTTCTCATTCCTATAAGCCATGGAAAGAATTGGTTATCCGGTGGGCTCATGGACCTAACGACTGGATAACCTATCTCTGCATCATTGGCCACGTAAACTAGATCACATGATGCTGCAAGTTCAGTTCCACCCGCGAGGCAATATCCATGAACTTGGGCAATTACTGGTGTACTTAAATCCCAAATTTTAAAAGCTCCTTCAACTACGTGTCGAGGCCAAAAGCCATCATTCGTATTCGCGTGATAAGGTAAATCTTTACTGTTGTCATAGGAAAGATCATAACCTGCACAAAAGCATGATCCATTACCAGAAATAATTATTGCCCTCACCTCCTCATCCTTGTCGCACTCCTCTAAACAGTTAAATAATTCTTGTCGGAGGGGGTTACAAAGCGCATTTCTTTTGTTGGGTCTATTTAAAAGTATCTGACCTACACCCTTGTCTAATTTTTTAAATTCAATGAATTGGTATTCCATGATTGTGATACTACTCTGAATTTGGTTGTTTGACACTAATGGTGGTGCCTTCAATGAGTAAATCAAATGTTTCTAAATCCTCAAAAGCAGGAGGCGCTTGAACAGTACCATCCGTTAAATCGAAAACTGCACCATGGACGGGACAGGTAATATAATTCCCAATAATTTGTCCTCCACATAAAGGGATATCTGCATGGCTACATTTATCTTCAACGGCATAAATTCCTGTTTCGGTGTGGCAGATTAAGATGTCGACACCATCAACTTGAACAGATTGAGACTGATTAATTTCAATATCTGTGATGTCAGAGACTTGTATGAAATTTTCACTCATTGTTAATAGATTTATTTACCTGAAAGCCCATGTAGGATATCAACATTGCAAACGGCAATGCAGCCCAGGTTACTGAAAGAACTGCTATTCCTGTTCCAACAAGGCCTCGAACAAACCATCCTCCTATTACGTCTCCTGATCGGGCAATGAAAGTATCAATCAAGACTGTTGACTTGTATCTGTCTTGTTTTTTTAGTTGGGTATAAATAGATTCTCGAGTCGGTTTATTCAATCCGTACTCAAATATTCTGAGGCTAATAACAACCATCATCACTGTTGTAATTGTAGGGCTTAGCGCATAACCAATGAAAGCGCATGCAAAAAGCAGTCCATATATCACCAATATTGTCTTGCTGCCTATTCTTCTCAAAATGTAGGAGGCTAGAAAGAGTTGCATTAACAGAGTCAGTGGCGTGACAATTTGTTCGATAGTTGCAAAAAAAGCCGTTCTTTCACAAGGGTCATCTGACCAATCTTCCACTATACCCAATGAAATCATCCAGGAGGTGGTCATCAACATTGTAAAAAGTGTTACATACAGACCTAGGTTTCTAATGGCGGGCTCTTTGATGATATTTTTTATAGCAACCAAACTAGATCCACCTACCTCTTGTTCTGTATTGCTATTTCTTTCATCTCTAAAAGATCTTGAGAAATAGATGGCAAAGAATAACGAGAATATTGAAAAAATAATTAAACTCATTGGCCCCAGATCAGATATGGAACTGTTACCGCAAATTTCCGTTGAAAAATATCTGGCAACTGACGAGCCAAAAAATGCACCCAAAGATCCTCCTGCACTAATAATTCCAAAGAATTTCTTTGAATCTGTATGGCTAAAAAAGTTGATCATGGTTACCCAAAAAACTGAAACAACAAAAAATGAATATACATTAGCCCATATATAGAATGCTCTGCCTGTCCAAACTCTTCCTTGCCCATCTGTAGAGGACCATAGCAAAAGAAACAAAGCCAAGTTAATGATGAAAAAAGAATATATATAAAGAATAATTTTATTCTGATTAATCCTAGATACTAACCAAGAATATATAGGATTGATAATAAGCATAGCGGCCATAACACCCATTAAAAGCCAAGGTAAATTAAAGATTCCTCCCTGAACTGCAAGCTCATTCCTAACTGGCCGGAGTGCATACCACGATGCCAGCACAAAAAAGAAGAACATGAAAGCTTTAAAAAGTGTGTAAAACTCTTTTTTCTCAATGCTGGGGAGGAAACTTATAGAATTATTGTTCATAAAAGATTATATTTTTTGAAACACCGCTACCATAAATTAAAATTAATTTTTATACTTTGGATATGCTTGCACAGCCCTTCGAAATTTTCAGTAATTCTCATCTTCTAACACTCCTAATTATAGTACTAATAGCATTTCTTTTACCTACTCTGATTGATTCAAAAGAAGAAAAAAATAAATTTTTAATAGCAAGAATTCTTGGCCTTTCAGCAATAACACTAGAACTAATCAAACCTTTTATTTGGCATTACGGCATGGATTTTCCTTGGTCGAGATTAATTCCTATTCATATGTGCAATTTATCTACTCTGTTTATTGGGATATTCCTTTTAACAGAAAGAAGAATATTTTTTGAAGTTTCATTCTTTTGGGGTATTGGCGGGGGTATAAATGCATTATTAACTCCAGATGTACCCTTAACTTTTCCTGATCCTCAATACATCCTGTTTTTCTTTGGACATGGCCTTTTATTGGTGTGCATTGTGTATGCATGTAAAGCCTTAAAAAATAGACCTACCCTTAAATCTGTAAAAAATGGAATTTATTTTTCTTTGGCAGTGTTGCCAATTATTTACGTAATTAATATTTTAATTGGACCTCCAGCAAATTATTGGTATCTCGGGACTAAGCCAGCAGGAAGTAGTGTTTTAGATTATTTTCCAGATCCACCTCTCCATATTCCATTTCTTATAATCATTGGAGCTATTCTATTTTTTGTAATTTATTCGCCCTATTGGCTTTACGATAAATTTAAGATGAAAGATGCTCAATAAGCAGAGTTGGTATGTTTAAGGTGTGAGATTTAACTGTTGTTACAAGAGTGTTAGGCTTTCTGCCATCCTTTATATCTGTAAGGATTACACCAGCTTCGCTAAGTCTTTTGTGTGTTTTTTCTATATTTTTAACTTCCCACGCCATGCCCCACAGACTATCTCTAGGCTTCTGGTCATCCTCTTTTGCTATTACTTCAATGGTTGTTTTATTCAACCTAAAAAAGAGCATCCTTCCGCCCCATTTCTCGACAGTCTGATCTAACGCCAATCTAATGCCGAACGTGTCTCGATAAACTTCGATCAAACCTTCAGGATCGTTTGTATTGATAACGACATGATCAAGCTTACCTATTGACGAATCAGATATATTTTCATTGTGTGGCAGGCTACCTTGATCATGTTGAATTAAGAAAGAGAACAAACCTCGAGTTAGTTCTTCAGGAAGGAAAAGATTTTGCCAACCTCGAGTAGAACCATTTTCGGTATCTTCTGCATGTCCTCTAGAAATGGTTCCTAGTTCGTATCCATTACTTAAAATATTCTCTCTAAGAGATTCAAGATTGTTCGTACCTAGGACAATTCCTGCAAGACCTTCTCCGTCATTTTCAATAGTCTGTTCAATAAATTGGGCTCCTAAACCCTCGCCATTTGAGGCCAAGAGTTCAAAATAAATATTATCGAAGTTGAAGATAGAATTTACTGTGCCTAGTTCGGGATGCTCTCCTCTCCACACAGGTCTAGATCCAAACAGAATAGAAAACGATTCTTCAGCTTCAGAGAGGTCTTTAACAGCGACGATAATATGATCAACTTTATTTATCATTTTTTAGAAGTTTAGATTTAACTAAAATAAAATATTCCTTAAATTTAGCTATTAGTTCTGGACCAGCAAGATAAATTCCTACTATGACAAATACCCAACTTAGTGCGTAAACTAAAACTGGATATACAACTCTTTCTGTTGCAGACAAGTCGGTATCAGCAGCCAAGCTTACCATCAATCCGTAGCATAGATAATTTAATACCAAAAATATCACACCGATGAGTCTCTTGGTCAGTGAAAAAATAATATGCGTATTTTTCATCTGATCATTCTAAATTATTTATAATATCCTAAGAACTTTAATCATTACTTAATATGTCAAAACGGCTAACTTTACTTCTCTCATTGTTTTTCATTAGCTGTAATAATCAAGAATTAGAGAAAAATACCATCGAGGAAATTGCTATGAATCCCTTTTTAAAAGAGTACCAAACACCCTTTAAAATTCCGCCTTTTGAGGAAATTAAGTTTGAACATTTTGAGCCCGCTTTCATGCAAGGCATGAAAGAACATCAGGAAGAAATAAAAGAAATTGCTGAAAACCCTAATGAGCCTACTTTTAAAAATACTCTAGAGGCGTTAGAAAGTTCTGGGGAAACTTTAGATAAAGTTTCAAATGTTTTTTATAACCTACTGGGGTCAAATACAGATGATGAAATGGATGCACTTGCTGTAAAAATGAGTCCACTCATGTCTTCTCATAATGATCAAATTCTTCTCAATCAGAGTCTCTTCAAAAGAATTGAAACCCTTATCAATAAATCAGATTCATTAGATTTAACAAACGAACAGGAGAGACTCTTAGAAGAGACATATAAACGATTTAAAAGGTCAGGTGCAAATCTTGATGAAGAATCTATGAAAAGGTTAACAGAAATAAACAGTGCACTTTCATTGTTGTCTGTTGAATTTGATCAAAATGTATTAAAAGAGACAAATGGTTTCAGTATGGTAATAGAAAATCCAGAAGATTTAGAAGGATTACCCGAAGAAGAAATTAGACAGGCTGCATTACTGGCAGAATCTGAAGGTAAACCCGGTAAATGGGTATTTAAGCCTACTCGGGTGAGTATGTATCCTTTTCTAACTTATTCCAAAAAAAGAAACCTAAGAGAAACTCTGTATCGGTCATATATTCAAAGAGGTGATAATGATAACGAGTATGACAATAAAGAGATAATAAGAAAAATGGTCTCTCTAAGAAAAGAAAAAGCAAATCTAATGGGCTTTGATACACATGCTGATTATGCATTGGATAACACAATGGCCAAAACATCTGAAAACGTGAATGATCTATTGCAAACAATATGGAGACCAGGCATACAAAAAGCAAAAGATGAAGTGGCAGCTATGCAGGAGTTAATAAAACAAGAAGGTGGAAACTTTGCATTAGAAGCGTGGGATTGGTGGTATTACTCAGAAAAGTTAAGACAGGAGCAGTTTGATTTCAAGGAAGAAGAAGTTAAGCCTTATTTTAGTGAAGATAAAGTTCTTAAAGGTGCTTTTGATGTGGCTGAAAAACTTTTTGATATCACATTTACAGAAAGAAATGATCTCCCAAAATACAGAGATAACATCAAGTCATTTGTAGTTGAAGACTCGAACAATGAAGTAATAGGAATTTTTTATACAGACTTCACTTTAAGACCTAATAAAGGTGGAGGCGCATGGATGAGCACCTTTAGAAGTCAGAGTAAATTTAACGGAAAAATAATTCCTATAGTCATCAATGTTTGTAATTTTCCTCCTGAGAACGTTGATGGAGTGTCTCTCTTGTCTTTTGAACAGGTTGAAACGCTTTTTCATGAGTTTGGTCACGGGCTTCATGGGTTACTTTCCGATGCACAATATCCTAGTCTCTCGGGAACCGCAGTGACTAGAGATTATGTTGAGTTTCCCTCTCAAATGATGGAAAACTGGGCTAGAGAGCCAGAGGTTATTAAAACATTTGCAAAACATTACAAGACCGGTGAAGTGATACCCGACAAGCTGCTCAAGAAAATTTCGGAGGCGGGTACTTTCAATGAAGGCTTTGCTACAACAGAATATGTAGCGGCCGCTCACTTAGATATGGCCTATCATACTTCCGAAAATAATATTGAAGATGTTGACGAATTTGAAGACGAATCATTAGAAAATCTAGGCCTCATACCGGAGATTGAAAGTAGATACAGAAGCACTTATTTCGGACACATATTTGCAGGCGGATACTCAGCTGGATACTACAGCTATCTATGGACAGAAGTATTAGAAGCAGACGCATTTGAAGCATTTAAAGAGAATGGCTTGTATCACAAAGAAACTGCTGAAAAACTTAAAAAGTATGTTTATTCATCGGGTAACACCGAAGACTTAATGCAACAATACGTAAGATTCAGAGGCAAAGAACCTGAAATAGGCCCTCTACTGAAGAAAAGAGGATTGGATTAATTGCGCCCCCCTATCCATCAACCATTTAAGGATGGACGTGGCGGGATAGAGATAGGCCTAAAGCCAATTGAAGATCGTGATTGGCTTGAAATAGATGAGCTATTCAACCAGGAAATACAAGACAAACTTACTCTAATAGAAGAAAGAAGAAGTGAAGTCATTGTGTCCAATAAAAACTCTCTAGGTTCTCAGAGAGAATTATTGAATATAGTGCTTGAGTATCTCAGCACGTATCATTCAGAAATTTATGATGTACAAAAAAGCTGTATAACCTCAAAAAAAAATGATCAAACTCTGTTCTATGATGACTTTAAAGACCCAATAGAGCTTGCATCCCTTGTTGTTCAGGAAGATTTAGTAATTATGCATCCTATTAAAGACGTCTTTTATTTAGAAGCAGCGTCAGTGTGTGCTCCAACTCGCTGGTCTTTGACTGATAAATATAAAAAGTCACTTTCGGAAATTCATGCTGAGGTTCCAAATTATCAAGAAAAGCTTGATACAAGAGTTGGAAAAATATTTAAAAATCTTCCCGATAATCGTATTTTTGAGAGATTTAATTGGGGAATAGTAGATAGCCCAGAGTTATACCAACCAATTAATAGCAAAACTCTTGTAGAAATTGAAAATACCAATCCAGAAGATTTATTTATTCGATCTGAAAGGCAAACAATAAGAAGGCTGGAAAAAAATAGGTCTGTTGTATTTACAATAAGAGTTCATGTTGATCCCATCTCATCAATTCTTGATAGAAACGATCTCAAAGAGGACTTGTTTAAAGCCATAATTAATCTCGAAGAACCCATGAAAAACTATAAAGTAATAAAGCCTTTTGAAGAAAAACTGCTCGAATGGCTTAAAAATAATTCATGAATGATTGGTGGAAAGAAGCTGTAATCTACCAAATCTATCCTAGGTCTTTTCAAGATACTACAGGTAATGGAGTTGGTGACATAAAGGGAATAATTTCCAAGGTTAGTTATTTAAAGTCTCTCGGTGTTGATGCAGTTTGGTTATCGCCAATATTTACTTCTCCCATGAAAGATATGGGATATGACGTAAGTCATTACACTTCGATCGATCCTTTATTTGGAACAATGCAAGATTTTGATCATCTCGTTGATTCACTGCATAGAAATGAGATTAAAATCATAATCGATCAAGTTTTATCTCATAGCTCTAATCAACACGAAGCCTTTATCAAAAGCGCACAAAGTAAAACATCTTTAACTGCAGATTGGTATGTGTGGGCAGATCCTAAAGAAGATGGATCACCTCCTAATAATTGGCTATCTGTTTTTGGAGGATCGGCCTGGGAATGGGAACCACAAAGGAGACAGTATTATTTGCATAATTTTTTGAAAAGCCAACCAGATTTTAATTTTCATAATATTGAAGTACAAAAGTATCTGCTCAATATAGTGAAATTTTGGTTAGATAAAGGTGTTGATGGCTTTAGATTGGATACCGTTAACTATTATTTTCACGATAAGTCCTTAAGAGATAATCCCATAAGCCCTAAGGAATTTATAAAACCGCCAGTCAATTCCTACTATATGCAAAACCATATTCATTCCATCAACCAAGAGGAGAATTTAAAATTTTTACAATCATTACGAAAATTAATGGATAGCTACTCAGGTAAGACATTAATAGGTGAAATTGGAGATTC
>CEPW01061343.1_pt1 | contig 14317 bp, 6 predicted proteins | sample 356211 | NCBI WGS metagenome assembly CEPW01 (sample SAMEA2620021, study PRJEB7988) | marine metagenome | biome: marine biome (ENVO:00000447); feature: deep chlorophyll maximum layer (ENVO:xxxxxxxx); material: "saline water (ENVO:00002010), including plankton (ENVO:xxxxxxxx)" | depth 25 m
CGCCTCCACGTGTACCTCCCACGCATTCCACGGGTCACGACTCCACACCACACCACACCCACCTCCACCGGTCGCGGACCCGCGGCGTTCCCCTCGCGCGCGACGATCCCTCGCGACGAGTCCGCAGTCCTCGAAGGGAGACGACGACGACGACGACGACGCGCGCGAGGGTCGAGGTGCGACGAGACGTTCGAGCGCGTTCGAGCGCGCGAGCGCGCGTTCGAGCGCGCGCGGGGAACGGGGAGGGGACGCGGAGGATCGCGACGACGACGACGACGCGGACGGTGGATATCGAACGAATGCGTGGACGAATGCGTGCGCGAATGCGCGCGAACGCGGGCGCGCGCGCGCGCGATGGAGAGACTGACGACGACGAAACCGACGACGACGATGCGGACGCAGACGCGAGCGAACCATGGCGCAGGGCAAGGTGCGAACGAGGCGAAGGACGCGACGCGGGTCGATGGAACGCGCGTGACGTGCACAGGGGGCGCAAACGGCTCTTTTCTCGGAAGAGGGGGTCGTCGTTGAGTCGTGACTCGTGGACTGACCGTTGGAGCTCGCGCGCGCGCAGTTGACGACGGATGAATCGGTGATACCGACGCCGCCGAAACGGGCGATGACGGCGTATTTGATCTTTTGTCAACGACACCGGGAGAAGATCATGCGATCGATTCGACCGGACGCATCGCAAAAGTTTACGCGAGACGAGATGCAGCAGGTGACGACGAAGCTGGCGGCGCTGTGGAATAACATCAGCGCCAAGGAATTGAAGGAGGTGAAGGAAGAAGCGGCGAAGTGTAAGGCTGCGTATGAGATGCAAAAGGCGGCGTTTCCGTCGGCGTTGTTGAAGAAGCTGGCGCGAGCAAAGAACAAGCCGAAGGGAACCATCGTCGTCGAGGCGCAGGGCGAAAAGCCGGTGCGAGCGAAGACGGCGTATTTGATCTTCTGCGGTCGACACCGCGAGAAAATCATGCGAGGCATTCACGCGGACCCGGATGCGAAGTTCACGCGCGGGGAGATGCAGCAAGTGACGACGCAGTTAGCCGCCTTGTGGAAGAACGTCGGCGCCCGGGAGCTCGCCGAGTGCAAGGCGGAGGCGAAGAAGGAGCTCGACCGATACAGGGTGCTCAAGGCCAACTACCGACCCGCGGTGTACGGTCCCGCGAAGAAACAGAAGAGCGCAAAAGGTACGAACAAGCCGAAGAAGGCACCGACCGCGTACCTTCTCTTCGCCGAGGACTTGCGCAACAAGCTTAAGGAGGCCAATCCGGAACTCAAGCACGACGTCATCTCCCAACGACTTTCCCATGATTGGAAGAACATCAGCCCGGCGGATAAGCAAATGTGGCAACGCAAGGCGGACGAACACAAGCAAGATCTCAGCCGACACGCCTTACTCCCAGCTACGAACAGCCTCGCTGACCACGGTAACGTGCCGGTTTTGACTGCCCAACAATACGATCTTCCCTTCGATTAACGCTGCTACGTCAAGTGAGAAATAAAGCACGTCGAAAGACTGCATTAATGTGAATACCATACCACTACTTGTTTTCATCGTTCACTACTACAACGCTATCCCTCGAGCAGACGCAACGCGCGCTCCTCGAGCGATTCTAATTTTTCCTCGGCGTCTCCTCGCATGCCGGCGACGGCTGGATCGACGACGTCGCGCTTGTGTGGCACCTCGCGCTCGTCAAGTTCAGATTCGCTGACCAGATCCAAATCACTCTCCAAGTCAGAGCCTCCGTCGAGAATGACTTCGGCGCCGCCATCTTCACCTTCAACGTCTCTGAGCTTTTGCTTCTTTCGCATGCGGCCCTCGCGCAGTCGTGCCTTTTCGCGGCCCTTGTCGACTCTATCCGCCTCCTTACGCTTCGCGGCGACTTCGGCGTAGTGCGCCTTGACAGCCGCGCGTAACGATTCTCCGGGTGCGCTGACGCCGTCGATGCCACTCTTCACGCCGAGGGCTTGAAGCGGCGCCATGGAAGTACCTTCGTCGTCGAAGACGACCCGCTTGTTCGCGCCGTGACCGCTCTCTTTAATCTTCAACTTGCCCTTGAGCGCGCGTTTACGCGCGATTTCCGCCGCTTTCTCGTCGGCGTTGTACTTCTTATCGTCCTCAGAATCACTATCGGCTAATTTATGATCGACGCGCTTGACGTTCATAAAGTCGTCGTCGTCGTCCTCGCCCTGCTCGACGACGAGACCGAATCTACCGCCACCCTTTCTCTGAATGACACCCTCCTTTGGACGCGCGGGGACGCCTTCCTCTTCTTCAGAATCGCCTTCATCGCTCTCATCGCTCTCATCGTCGCCCTCGTCCTCATCGTCGCCCTCGTCCTCATCGTCGTCCTCATCGTCGTCGCTTGCGTCGCCATCCGCCTCGACGGCGTCTTCCTCCTCGTCTGAATCGCTGTCAGCACCGCCCGCGGATGCGCCCTGTTGCAAGAAACGCAATCGAGGCGCGTTTGGTAGACCCATCGAGAGCGAAAACGAGTCGATGTCGATCGTCTTGATGTCGAAAACCTTTTTATTCTTCTGAAGGTACACCGACCGAAGGTAACACACCACGGCGCGTTGCGAGAGATACTTCAAATCGGAATCTTTCGACAGTAAGCCCTGCATCGAGCTCTGGATCCTCGACGATTGCTTCTTAGGGTTTATTTTGATCGGTTTGAGCGGGACTTTCGCGTCTTCGAGCTCCTTCATGAAGTGTGCCTCCCCGGGCGTGAGCATCAAGAGTCCTTTGCCCGCGGCGGTGTACCTCGCCGTGCGTCCGACGCGGTGAATGTACGTGGCTACGTCTTCCGGACAATCCGCCTGGACGACCCAATCGACGGATGGGAAATCTAAACCGCGACTCGCGACGTCCGTGGCGAACAGGACGGTCTCTTTCGAGTTGCAAAAGTTGTAAAAGACACCCTGTCGACGCGCCTGCTTCAATCTGCCGTGAATGCATTGCAACGGCACGCCGGGTCGCATGCGCTTGAAAATTTCGTACACAAACTTCACCTGTTTGCAGCTTGAGAAGAAGACGAGCGTCTTCGCGTTTAGGTGCGTTCTGATGAAGGACCAGAGCACCTGAAGCTTAGTCTCTAAAGCGCACGTCGTCACCATCTGTTGAAGCTTGGGCGGCGTCGAGTGCACGCTCTCGGCGTGCACGGATAAATACTCGGGATCCTTCAATCCCAACCGAGCTAAATCTTTCACCCGCTTCGTCTGCGTCGCGCTGAATAAAAGCGTCTGGCGCTCTCGCGGTAAATTCTCTATGATTGCGTTGAGCGTCTTGCTGAATCCCAAATCTAACATTCGATCCGCCTCATCGAGCACCAACACTTGCAACGACACGCAATCGAACAACGGAGTCTCATCCATGTGCTGAAGCAAACGACCGGGCGTGCACACCAAAATGTTCATCTTATTCACCCTGTTCGCTTCCTCTTGCACATCCTTTCCACCGATCAACAGACCCGCGGACATCGACTGTCTCGCGCCCACCTTCGTCAGGCACTGGAAAATCTGAATCGCGAGCTCGCGGGTGGGTGAGATCACCAGCGCCCCCACGCCGTCTTGTCGCCCCCACTTCTTGCGCCAGAGCGATTCGATGAGCGGGATGACGTACGCCAACGTCTTCCCCGATCCCGTCTTCGCCGCGCCGAGCACGTCTCTTCCGCACAACGCGTGCGGCAGCGTCGCGCGCTGAATGGCTGTCATCTCCTTAAACCTGCATTCTCTCAGCGCCGCCTTGGTCGCCTGACTGATCGGCAGATGCGCAAACTTTCGCACTCCCGTCAGCGACAGCGCGTCGTCTCGCTCGCTGCTCTTTCTCGGTTGCACCGCGAGCGGGTTCTCACCGCTCGCAGGTTTCGTCTCGGCGATGATCCCTTCCAACTCGGCGATCTCAGCGTCGATGCGCGCGCTCGCGCTGAGACGCTTCGTCGTCTTGACGTGCGCTTTCTTTTTCTTCCGACTCTCCTTCATCGTCTGACGACGACGCGACGCGCGATGACGGAGGGAGGCGCGGGGACCGGCGGCGGGCCGGTGGCGGCTGGTGGTTGCACTTTCCGTCGCGACGCCGAGGAGTCGAGGCGAGACGAATTTCGAGGAGCGTTCGAGGAGTGACGCGCGCGAAAGGGGGTGAATCGATCATGAAGAAATTCGACGCGACGCGACGCGCGCGTGATGTGCGATTACACGAGCGGGTCGTCGACTTGGAGCCTCTCGGGTAGACGGTGCTCGGTGGACGGAACGGAGAGCATCGAGTCACCTTTGACGGTGACCTCGTGAAGAGAGCGTCGATAGCGGTAGCGCACGCGGAGGTATTTGTCTTCTCCGGGACACGGGTCGCAAAAGCCGAGGAGATCGCTCATGGCGACGTTTTCGTAGAGATCGAGCGTGTCGTTGTCCACCATGAATTGAAGCGCGCGCCGCACGTCGACGTACGGAGGCGGAAGCTTCGTTGGATCTGTCGACGATGACGCGTCTTCGGATTCGGACGGGGACCACGACTCGAAATTCGGTATGATTGGCCCGCCCTTGACGTTGTGAGGTCGAGGGTCGAAGCATCCGAACGCGGCGGATTCGATGACGAGACCGCCGCGCTCGCGAGCGTCACGCGCCTTCTTATCAGCCGTCGCGGCGATCACCTTGACCGCATCGTGCGCCGCTTGCATAGCGGTCAAAACATTCTTCTTGTTCTTCTCTCTCACCGCCAGTTGACGCTTACGCGCGTAGCGGTTAACGATCGGTCGAGCGACGAAGTAACGCAAAAGCGCGATTGCAATCGGCGGAAGCGTAAACGCCATGAGCGATTTACGCCAGGTCACCATCGGCGTCAAAAGAATCGGAATCACGAATCTTTGACCCTGTCTATTCATCCTAAACTTAAGCGTCAGCCCGCGAAGGCTAACGACGACGCTACAGCCGAGCGACGTGTCCTCGTCCACTTGTTTCGTCGCGCCGACGTCCAACTCCGCGCCCGTCGTGTTCAGCTTCCATCCCACGCGATATACCCGAGTCTCGTCGATCTGTCGAAGGAAGTGTCCACCCAAACCGCTCGCCGCGAGTCCGACGGTCAAGTCACACTTGACGGCGTTCTTACCGAACGCGTGCGTCGCCCCGGTCGACATCGATCCCACCGGTCCCACGTTCCACGTCAAGTGTCCTCTCGTCTGCGCGAAGAGCTGACGCTGCAGCATGAGTTGCAAACCCAAACCTTGCTGCGCGATGTAATTGTACGAAATCACCCCCGTCGTGTTCGTCGTCAACTGTCGCTGTATCGTCGCCGTGCACGCGCTCGTCTGGCCTGTTTGCGCGCTCACGTCGAGCGACGTCAACGGTGAAAACTGTCGACGCCACCCCAAGATGAAATTCCCGGCTCCTCTACCCCCTCGCATCGTCCCTTGCGTAACCGCATACGCCGCGTCTTCATCGCTCAATGGTATCTCCATCGAATTCGACAGCGACACGCTCGTCAAATCCAAACCGGGATTATTCGTAAACGCCGCGCGTCTCGCCCGTATCCTCTCCTCGACAAAATGCGCCGCGCTGAATCCGAATATATACGTCCCATGAAAATTTAACCTCGCCTCCGCCGCCTCTTTCGCCTCCTTCGCCTTGGCGCGCTCGAATTCCACCCGCAACTCCTCCAGCGTCTTGTGTCGCGTCCCGAGCTCTCTCCCCGCGCGGACCCCCTCCATCCCGTACACGTCGTACGTCTTCCTTCGTTCACCGTCGCTCAGGATCTCATACGCCTCGCTCACCGACGCGAACTCCGCCTGCGCCGCCCTCCGCGCGTCCTCGACGCCGCGCTGCTTATCCGGATGTAACCGCGCCGCGAGTTTTCGATACGCGCGTTTGATGTCCTCATCGCTCGCGTCTCGACGCACGCCGAGCGCGGCGTAGAGATCGCGCGACGAGGAGGACGCGCCTTCATCGCCGTCCGCGCGCGACATGTCGCGTCGCCCTCTCGCGCGCGACGCGGTGACGATTCATGAATGATTTCATTCATTCAAATCCTCGACCACCTCGTCTCGTCAGTCCGCGCCTCGCCGCGCCCCTCGTCGTCGGGCGACGCGCATGCCGCCGAAGAGCGCGAAGACGCCCGATCGCGCGCGAAGCGCCGGCGAGACGTCGACGCTTCGCGGTGACGTCACCGTCGCGGTGGACATCGGCGGCGGCTCGTTGAAACTCTGCGTCGCCGAGGACGGCGTCTCCAGCGCGCGCGTCGTCCCGAACGCGGCGGCGCGGGTCAAGAACGTCGATGGGAGGATGGTGATGCTTTACGGCGCGCGCGTCGGGGAGGCGCGGGACGTCAACGGCTTGGCGCTGCGGCGTCCCGTGGACCGCGGGTTCGTCGTGAACTGGGAGCTTCAACGAGAGATTTTAGACGATGCCTTTCGAAACGACCTGCGCGTGGACCCGAAGCGATGCGATGTCATCGTCACGGAACCCCCGTTTGCGCTTCCGAAGACGCGAGAGGGGTTGGACGCGATGCTGTTTGAACATTTTGGTTTTCGTCGCGCGGCGACGACGTCGAGCGCGTTGGCGACGAAGCGGTTCGCGGATCGCGTGGACGCGTACAAGCGAGACGCGGATGATTTGAGCGTCATCTCGAGGTCAGCGGTCGTCGTGGATTGTGGATTTTCGTTCGCGCACGCGACGGCGATCGTGTCCGGGCGAGAGATGGCTCGCGGGATCAGACGGTTGAACCTCGGCGGCAAGGCGTTGACGAATTATCTCAAGGAGCTCGTGAGTTTCAGGCAGTGGAACATGATGGACGAGAGCGTTGTGATCGAAGACGTCAAGGAAAAAATGTGTTACGTCGCCGACGATGCGTTGGTCGAGTTGGAGAAGTGCAAGGCGAGACGCGGGGGGACGGTGCGCAAGGAGTACGTGCTTCCGGACGGGATTCACATCTTGCGAGGGTACGTGCGCGAGGACGACGGCGACGGAAAGAAACCGGACGGATCGGACGAGGACGACGACGAGGACGAGGACGACGAGGACGACGATGATTTCGGCGCGCGTGGACCGAAGAAGCGTAAACCGAAAAAGAAACTGTCCAAGAAGGTGAAAACACCGCGCGCCTACCAACCCGACCATCAATTTTTGACCCTCGTCAACGAACGCTTCATGGTGCCCGAGACGCTGTTTCATCCGAGCGATATCGGCGCGAGACAGTGCGGTGTGCCCGAACTCGTCGCGCAGGCGTTGGAGACGAAAGAATTAGGGGACGAACAGCGCGCGCTGTGTTACATGGACGTCATCCTGACGGGCGGGTGCGCGTCGTTTCCAAACTTTGTCGAGCGATTCGAGCGCGAGTTGCGCCCGTTGGTTTCAGAGACGTACGCGGTACGCGTTCGACGCGTCGAGGATCCGATCACGGCGGCGTGCGCGGGCTGCGTGGACATCGCGATGGATAGGCCGTGCTTTGAGGCGTGTTCGATCACCAAGGAGGAATATTTGGCGAACAAGGCGAAGATTCAAGAGGCGCACGCGAGTTTGGATTTCGCGCCCGAGACGCGCACCGGTCGCCTGCGCGAGTACGCGGCGCAGCCGTCGGACGTCTCCACGGAGCACATCGACAGCGAGTGCGCGCGATTGACGCCTAGTTTAGAGAAGGAAGTGATCCCCGCCGAGATTTAGTAGAGTTGTTTGATGTAAAATCACATCGTGTCTAGTTGTAGAATTGGCGTCTATTTTCCTCGCAAGCCCACTGTGTCTTGGCGATGGCCGCCGACGAAGCAGCAATCCGTACCGCAACATCCCGAAACCGCGGACCACTGCTGCGAGTGCGTGCAATCATCCCTCCACAGTTCGCTGTACACGCGAGCCTGGTCTTCCTTCTTAATGCCAACGATGTCCATCCACGCCTTGTTGTGTTTAAACTCGTTGGCGAATTGAAAGAGGTACGGCACGGCGACGGGGACGAAGAGGTTTCCTTTGAGCGAATCTCTAATCTCGCGGTCCATAGGGACATACAGGTCGGAATAGAAACGACCACGCACGGTACCCGCCTCCCAGTGCGGCTTGGTGAGCCTCTCCTTGCGCTCAGCCTGCTTTTGAAGTAACTTGGACTTGGATTTGAGCTTGCTAAAGTCATCCGTGTCCTTCGCGTCCGTCACGTTGCCCTTCGCGCCCGTCACGTTGCCTTCGTTTCGAACGGGTTTTCCGTCGCGGCCGATGACCGTCGTCGACGAAGAGGGCGAATTGGACGACCCAGTGTTATCGCCAGCCGGTAAGTGTGCACCATTGAGAAAGGCGTCGATGAAGGCGTCGTCGCCGCTTTCGCCGGATGCCGAACGTTTGTTGCCGCCTCCGATGCCCTCCAAAACTTGATCGATTCCTACTTTCGAGCCACTGATGCTCTTCGCCCTGGTAGTATCCGCGACGAGATCGTCCAACTTATTATCCGTTTGCCGCAGACTCTTCAATAATCCTTTGAATTCGGCGTCATCGAGCGCGAGGAGTTTTCGAAAAGCCTTGATTTCGTGCTTAACTGGAATGTCGTAACGACGCATCCACTTGTACGGAAGCGCGGGAATGATGCCCTTCTCCGCCATATCGTGCAACTTCTTCACGTTGGGCTTGAAATACTCCACCAAATCCGCGGTCGCTTGTCTATCATCCTTCGCCTTCGTCAACTGTGTCTGCACGTCAAACGCTATGGAGCCCAAGTTGGTGTCTTCCAACGCGCCCAATCCCGCAGTTTTGTACGGAGACGAATTCGGCGGTAACCCGAGGTAGGTTTCGACAGCCTTCGCCACCTCTATGGGGTTTTCTTCTATGTCGTCCGCGTACAAGACGAGTAGATTGGGGTACTCCTTAAGCCACACCTCCAAGTAGTCGGCGTACATGCTCCATCCTAAAAACGAGTGGAAATCCAAACATTCGCGCGTCAGCGTCGACGGGTCGTTCCCGTCCGTCTCCTTCAAACACTGGGACAAGAACTCCTTCATCTTTCCGACGCTTCGACTCCAGGTGAAACCATTCTCCTTCAACGCGCACGCGCTCAGACCCGCGGCGTCCAACGGCGTCCCGCTCGGATGATTTTCCTCCACGTAACGCGCCATCGTGCGACCGATGGGATCTCTCAGCACCACGATCGGGCGCAAGTGCGGCATCATCTTTTTCATCGTCGACGCGCAGCACGCGCAGTGAAAGTACGTGTCGCTCCAATCGCCGCTCACGACGTCCCCGGACTTTCTTTGAAACGCGTCGCCGTCACGTTTCGCCTTCATCGTCTCGCTTGGATCGTACGGGCTCCACTTCGCCCCGTGGCCCGCTTGCACAGCCGAAAAGTATGCCTTGAGCAATAATTTCGGTGGATCACACATCTGCGTCCCTTGCGTCGCGCCGTACACCGGGTTGAAGAAGTGCATCGTCTTTTGTCCCTCCGTCAGCATGTCGTGCTGCGACATCAAAGCCTTCAACTGCCTCGTGCCCCCGATATGACTCCCGATCACCGCGAACGCCGGCAGGCATGACTCACTCCCCGTCAGCTCCTCGTTCTTATGACACGTCATCGGCCCCGTGTGTCCTATCGCCGCCGCGCGGCGCGCTCGGCTCACGTGCTCAAACTTCCAAATTGGGTGTTCGACGAACAACGACCCGCACCAAAACACGAGCGCGCACGCCGCGATGGCCACGATCCCGGGAACGAGATGTAACATCGGCGATCGCGTTCCATCGCGCGCCCGTCGAGCCGACGCCATCACTTCGCCGACGAGCGCGCCGGGCGCTCGGCCAACACCATCGTTCCGATCCTCACCGTCTCTCGTCACCGACGGCGCCGCCTCGCGCGCGGACGTGCTCGGAACGAGATTCGTTCGTTCCGACGCGCGTTCCGACGCGTCCGCGCGCGCCTGCACCGCCTCGCGCGCCCGCGCGGCGACGCGGGCCGCTTTCGACCACATCGTCGGCGGTCGACGAATGACGCCGGGCGCGACGTGGGCCCTGGGAGTCCCCACCGTGACGAGTCATAAACCTAGAAAGAAGAGTGCATGTCCCTTACAAACGCGCGAGAGCGCGCGCGCGAAGCTATGGACGCTCGGCCAACGTCTCCATGACGCGAGGAATGAGCGGAAGGGCTATTCCGAGCCATTGTTTGGCGGCGGAGGGGGCGCCCGGGAGATTGAGCACGAGGGCGCCGGATCGCGCGACGCCGGCGAGGGCGCGAGAGAGCGCGGCGCGAGGCTCGGCGAGCGACGTCGCGGCGCGAATCGCCTCCGGTATGCCCGGTATCTGGCGTGCGAGCACGCGCGAGGTCGCCTCCGGCGTGACATCGCGCGGTGCGCACCCCGTGCCGCCGGTGGTGAAGACGAGATCGCATCGAGAGGTGAGGTCGGCGAGGGCGGTTTCGATGGCGTCGACGTCGTCCGCCGCCGTCGCCGAAGCCACGTCGACGACGGTGAACGACCCAGAGACCGCGGCGTACTCTCGCGTCGCGGCGATCACCGACGGTCCACTCAAATCTTCGTACTCCCCAGCCGACGCGCGATCCGAACACGTGAGCACGCCCAATCGAACGCGCGCGCCGTTCCCCGGTCGGCACGCGCGCGCCTCGTCGCCTCCGCGCGCGTTCGCCAACAGCGCGTCCGCCGGTTCACAGCACACCTCGCTCGCCGTCACGGACGCATCGACCGGCGTCAATCCACCTCCAGTGAACGCTCCACCGCCCCCGCTCGCCGTCGCTCGATCCATGTCCAATTCGTCGTGTCTCGCGTGTCCGCCTCGATTCTCCTCAAACGCCCGCAACTGCGCCTCCGTCGCCCTCTTCTGGTGCTTCTTCTTCCACTCCCCGTACGGCTCCCCGTACACGTACTCGCACGCCTCGTCGTACGTCATCGGATACCCGACCTTTTGCGCGCCCAGGAGCGTCCACTTGGCGCAACAGTTTCGACAAAAACCAGCCAGGTTCATCATGTCGATGTTTTGGACGTCCGCGCGCGCGCCGAGGTGCGCGAGGAGCGAACGGAACGCGTGCGCCTCGATCTGCGTTTGTAACGACGTCATGGCGCGACGCGCGTCGGGACGTGCGGCGAGACGACGCGCGCGGTGTGTGGACAGTGCGCGACGCGTACATTACTTTTTGGGCGAGGACGCGCGAACGACGCGCGACATTCGACGCGACGTGACGTGACGATTCGTCCGTGATTCGTGACTCGTAAATCACGGGCGAAACGACGCCGTGAGCGTCCCGTCGCCGACAAAGGCGGGACCGAGCGCGGCGAGGGCGAGGGGAAGCACGAAGACGGCGTGCGCGAAACTCGTCGTCAGCGTCACGGTGACGAAGGCGGCGAATTTGGAGAAGAAGAGAATGGTGCATCCGAAGAGACACGAGGCGGCGGCGACGCTGGAAAACCATCCGGCGGTGACGGCGCCGCCGACGGCGCGCACCGACGCCAAGGCGCGCTCCTCTCTCGTCATGAACTTTTCTCTGGTGGAGACGTACGCGACGGCGACGTGACTGATGTAGTCGACGCTGAGACCGACGATGACTTGCACGCACACGGCTTCGATGATGCCGAGACGCCAGCCCTGAAGCGTCATGAAGGCGACGAAGTAGACGACGACGGAAGCGATGCAAAACGTCGCCATCGCGGCGACGCGCGGTGACCACGTGCACGCGAACAGAACGATGAACGATAACGCGAGAGAGTAGACGACGGTGAGCGCGGCGACTGATTTTAACTCGGTCACCGTGTCGGTGACGACCCACGTATCGCTGGATTGAAACGCACCTCGCGTCTCGGCGGGGGCGCTTGCATCTCGAATCTTTTCACGCAACCACGCGTCCCAAAATTCGTGTTCGCGCTCGACGTTCGCCGTCGATGACAGTCGCCGGGTGACGGTTTTGATCGTCACCGCGCTGAACGCGGTGCACAGCGCGTCGTTCGGTCGAAGTCGGTCGCATTCCTCGCGAGAGCGCATAAAGTGTAAGATGGCGTACGGATTGATGTGAGAGATGAAGGTGCGAACGGCGTCTTGGAACGCGTCTCTCCCGATGGGTAACCCGTCGGCGTGCGCGTTCGCCATGCCTCCGTTTTTGAGCCACTCGTTTAAATCGTGCATCCAACAATTCACCATGGTGGGCGATAACACGCGATTGGACATGGCGTCGGATTTGAGTTCGTCGCAAAAGTTCAAGAGCCATCGCTGCGAGCTCGGATCGGAAAAATCGTACGAGGCGTTCGGCGTCGATACCCACGACGGTGTCCCGGCCGACGCCAACTTTGGATCGTCGTCCGCGCGCGTGTTCAAGGCGTCCAGACCGAACGTGAATTGCACCATGACGCTCTCTTCGTATCGGGTCGACGCGAAGCCGTCTGCGGCGACGCTGTAGCGATGAATGACGTGATCCTTCGGCCACAGCGATAACGATTCGTCTCCCGTTCGTTTGGTTATGTTTCGACCGATGAACGTGGCGACGGCGAGATTGATGACGGCCAGCGCCAAAATCGTCCATTTCCATCGACAGAGTCGCGCGAAGAGATCTTTCAACGCATCTCGGCGTCTCGCCGCGCGTGCCGCGGGCGAGATCGGCGTCGGGGACGTCGATCCGGACGTCGATCCGGACGAATCCGACGCCGTCATCAGAGGTCTGTGTTCATTCGTGAAATCCGGGAACGACGTCCGACCGATCGGTGTCGATAATCCTCGACGATGAATGATGCGCTCCATCGTCGGGAATTCTGCGAGGTCGATAGTCGCGCGGCGTTGCGCGGAACCGCGCCGAAACGACGCCGTCGCGCGAGAGACGTCTTCCATCTCATGAAAATGAACGACACGATTGCGAGAGACCGCGACGTGCTTCCACTTTTCGTTCAAAATGATGCATACGCTCGTGACGACGACGCTGACGCCGAGAAGGAAGAGAATGTGCGACATCATGTACATCCCAAACAACCGAATCGGAGGGATGGCGCTGGGAATGTTGCTCGCGAACGCCGCCGCCGTCGTCGCCGAAGTGATGCCCATGGTGAACCCCGAGCGCGACAGCGTCCATCGCAGACGGTCTTCGAGCGTGTCGCTCAAACGCTCTCTCGACGGCACTTCTTTCTCACTGTGCGTCCAGTGATCGTGAATGACGAAGACGTCGTCGGCGCCGATGCCGATGGAGAGAAACAATCCCGCGAGGTGAAGCGTACCGAACCAACGCTGTCCATATATACAGAAATACGTCGCGTGCGTGAAGATGGCGGCGCCGGCGATGCTCAGCGCTCCTCCGATGCCGATGATGATCGAGCGCGTCTTGATGGTGATGAGTGCGATCGTCACGCACATCGCCGCGACGGCGAAATTACAATCTCTGCGCAATTCGTCGTCGATGATGCTCGAGTACGCCCGAGCGTGGCTCCACGTCACGCTCATGCCCTGGAGTTTCGACGACACGTCGTCGTTAAAACCCTCGACGACGCGATGCGCGACGCCCTTCACCCAGGACACCGACTCTGAATCGTCGACGAGTCGAAAGATGAGCCGCACGCTCTTCGGCGCGTCAAGACGATCGTCGACGGACAAGAATCCGTCGTTTAATAAAATTTCAAACGGCGCCCCGAACGCTTCGATCTGCGTCCACGACTGCGACCAACGAAGCCCGGCGGCGACGCCGTCGAGAAAATCTTCGACGGTTCGTTCGTCGATGTCGAGACACGACGAGACGCTGAATCGTTTCTTTATGTTCGCCACGGCGAGGGTCTCCTCGATCGTCGGATCGACGCGCGTCATGAAATCGCACATACCGATTTTATATTCTCCTATCATGCACCTGGCGTCTCGCACGACGTCGTGGACACACGGCGCGAGGTGACACGCGCGTACATCGCGACACATGTCCGCGTGCGACGCGTTCACGCTCTCGCGAGTGAACGGCGAGTACGCGCATCGATCTCGAATAAACGCCAATCTCGCCGCGACTTCCGCCTCTGACCCCTCCCCGAGAGTCTGAAACCCCTCCAATACATCAAGTAAACCGATCAACTCGTACACGAAGCCGATGTTGAGCGCGCTGAACGTTGACGCGCAGCTCCCTTCGTCGCCTCCGCGTCGACGACAAACCGTGTCGTATCCCGCCGCGTTCTCGATCGAGTGTTCGATCACGCACGCGCGTCGAAACAGGTCCACCGCCTCACCCACCGTTCGCGACGCCGTCTGCGAGACGATGACGTGAAACTCATCGAGCCCGCGTCCACCGTCGACGCCCGATTTCGGTCGCAAACCCAAGAGCATGGCGTCGAGCGCGCTCGACAGACGACGCGTCGGCGGTAGTCCCGCGTACGGAGGCGGCGGCGGTGGACTCGGCGGCGACGGC